>Ga0068855_100002706_pt1 | contig 21844 bp, 17 predicted proteins | sample KBSCornC52_FD_66592 | JGI IMG/M metagenome (GOLD analysis project Ga0068855, IMG submission 66592) | Corn rhizosphere microbial communities from Kellogg Biological Station, Michigan, USA - KBS Corn C5-2 | ecosystem: Host-associated > Plants > Roots > Rhizosphere > Soil ...
AGCGCGACCAATTTGCGTCGCGAGATCTTGCTCGGAGTCGTCGCGGCGACCACCGCGGGCGCCCAGGGCACGATTGCGGGCGCGGGCTGCGGGGTGCCCCAGCTGGACGAGCGCATGCTCGGCGAATCGCCCTGATCGATCGCGATCGCGCGCAGCGTGCCCGCGCTGATGCCCGATTCGCCGCGCTGGCGATCGAGCATCTCTTGTGCCGCGCGCAGCGCTGCGCGGCGCTCCGACGCACGCGGGCCGAACAGCTGCTTCAAATACTCGGCCACCTCCACCTCGAAGCTTGCTTCGAGCGGGCCGGGCATCGCGTCTTCGAGCGCGGTCAGCATTTCATTGGCCGAGGAAAAGCGCTGCTCCGGATCCTTCGCCAGCGCCTTGAGCACGACCTCCTCCAGGCTCGCGGGATAGTCGGGTAGGAATGCGCTCGGCGGTGTGGGACCGCGTTCGGCGCAAATGTTCTGGATTGTCTCGGCGGGGTGAGAGCCGCGAAACGGATGTTTGCCGGTAGTGATTTGGTAGAGCAGGATGCCGAGCGCGAACAGATCGGTGCGGGCGTCCACGGCATGGCCGCGCACTTGCTCCGGCGCCATGAACGCGAATTTGCCTTTCACCTCGCCGGCTTCGGTCAAGCCGGAGACGCGGCTCGTGGCTTTGGCGATGCCGAAATCGACCAATTTGGCCGTGCCCGAGAAGGTGACCAGCAGATTTTGCGGTGAAACGTCGCGGTGCACCACGCCGAGCAGCGCGCCGTTTTCGTCTCGCAGCGTGTGCGCTGCGTACAGGCCCTTGCACGCTTGACCGATCAGATTGACCGCGATCGGCAACGGCACGCCGCCGCTGGCCGCCGCTTTCGACATCACCGCATTGAGCGGCTCGCCGTCCACCCATTCCATCACCAGATACAGAGTGCCAGCGTGCTCGCCGAGGTCGATCGTGGTGACCACGTTGGAGTGGTGGATCTGCGAGGCCAGATAGGCCTCTTCCAGAAACATCTGCTCCATGCGCGTGTTGTCGATCGCGCCGGACAGGATGGTCTTGATGGCGACGAGCTTCTGAAACCCCCGCGTGCCGTGCAGCCGAGCCGCCCACACTTGGGCCATGCCGCCCTTGGCGATGGGCAGGAGCAACTCGTAGCGACCGAGTGCGGCACCCGAGGTCAGTTCCAGTGGCGAGTCGTCGGACATTTTCTTGGGGTTCCTGGTCTCCGCGGAGGTTTGTGCTCGGGCCGAGGGGTTGCAGGCGAGCGCAGCTGCGGCGCTCGCCTGCTCTTCACCGCTCTCAGCCGTGCGTTCGCCAGGCGTTGAGTGGATGATCGGGTCCCTTCGAGGGGTGTGGCCGATCGTTGAGGAAATCCTCCAAAATCTGCTCGCGCGCAGGGAGGAACTGGGTGGTGAGCGCGTCCGAGATGCGATAGCGGAGCTCGCCCGAGACGAGCTCGGTTTCGCGCTCGCTGACGTGGGTGAAGCCGAGTGAGAGCGGCCAAGTGACGCCGCCGCCGAGCGCCGCGTTGTTGCTCAAGTGGTGGCAACCCGCGCACGACAAGGCCTGCGCACGTTGCACGATGTCGTCGGGAGTCAGTGAGCTGCCGAGTGCACTGAGCTGAGCCTGCAGCGCGGTGCGCAGGGTGCTCGGGCCAGCGCCGAACTGGTCCGGGTAGTAGCGCATCTCGCTGGCGGTCGTGCCGGAGGCCTGACTCTGTCCGGTGTTGAACGAGTCGGTCATCGAGATGTCGAGACCCGCCACGCTCCCGGCGTTCAGGTTGGCAACTTGTGAGGGGAAGAAGGCCTGGAATGCGGCGGCCGTCGGGAGCGGCGAACCGGCGGCGAACAGCGGCCCGAAGGCGTTGTTCTTGTCGGTCACGGGTGTAAACCTGAGGGCGGTGCAGCCGCTCGCGCTGCACGTTCGCAGCAGCTTGAACTCGCGCAGCGACCAGCCGGTGCTGGTATTCGAGAACTGGTTGGTCCGGATTTGGCCAGCGCCGAGCGCGTTGTCTCCGTAATTGCCGATCGACACGACCGGCACTACGTCGCCTTGGCCGTTGAAATAGAAGGCCTCGAGCGCGCTCGCTCGCGCTTGGATGTCGTTTTGGCCGGTCAAGTCGGCCCAGGTGCTGACGATTTGCTGGCAGCCCTTCAAGCCTTGCTGGGGGTGAGGATTGGGCAGCGCAGCCTCGAAGATCAACAGGTTGCGATCAGAAGTCGACGCAATGCCCGATTGCTTGGCATACACGATGCGATACTCGCCGCAGTGCGCGCCGTTCTCCGGCGCTTGGTCGAAGCGATTGAAGAGCCCAATCGGCAAGTATGCACAGGCGCTCGCCGGGGCGAACGGATCGCAACTTGCTTGCGCGCCCTCGGCGCCGTTGCGACAAAGATACGGGTAACCATTCAAAGTGGAGATGCCGGCGCTGACCGCGTCGTCGCAGTGTGGGCCGGCGTAGGTGCCAGGATTCGGGTTCTGAGTGTCCCACCACTGTTGAAACAGCTGCGTGGCGGTGAGGCCCGGTACGCCGCTTTGCTGAGCGAGCTGAGTCAGCACGCGCTCGAGCGAGAAGCGACTCAATATCGTCTGTTCCGTAACTGCTAGTGATCGTCGTGGGTCGACTGTGATAACTTTGACTCCCTCTGTTCTGGAATCGATTCCAGGCTCGGTTGTTTGTATCGCGCAGCCCACAATGAGACACGCGATACAGCCCTGTAGCGCGACGGCGGCGAGTGGCGGTTTTCGTCTATGCAATGCCGACTCCTTGGCTATTTGACCCCTAGTGGCGGCGAAACTCGCCACCACCCACGCAGTCGAATCATCGAAAAATGATTTTTCTGCGTGGTGCTTTCATAACGGCGTCGAGTCATCTCCACTAAAGCAGATTTCGTTATTTTTGTGTGCGGACACGCGTTGAGGGGAGTGCCGCACCCTCGCGCACAGTCGTCGTGTTCGAATGTATCGAATTGAGATCACGCTAATGCTCTTCGCGCGCGCACCGTTTCGTGGGCGGGATGGTGAAGCAGATGGCGGTGATCGAATCACACGCGGCGAGTGACGCTCGGTTCGTGAGCTCGGTGGTGCGTGGCTTTCGGCGCGGTGGTCGGTCATTCGTACCACTGGTCATTTTTGCGATCGCGGCTTGTAGCTCGCGCGCAGAGAGCGGCGCGCCGAGCGCTGCGGCCGGAGCATCCGGCACGACCAGCGCCGTCGACAACGGTTGGTGCGCGACCGATCGCGTGCTTTCGCACAAATGCCGGCGCTGCCATCAAGAACCGCCATTGAACGGCGCGCCGTTCTCGCTGCTGAGTTATGAAGACACGCAAGTCATCGATGGTCGCGGCAAGCCGCGCTTTCAAAAGATGGCGGATGCCGTGGCGTCTGCATATATGCCGCCGCAGTTCTTGAACTTGACTCCGCCGGTCGAGCCGCTGACGGACGAAGAGCGCATGACCTTGCTCGATTGGTGCGCTGCCGGCGCGCACGCCGCTGACGGCGCGGCGTGCGACGGCGGAACTTGACGCGCGCGCCGCGCGCGTGGCGGCCCAGCACGCGCCCACGTTGCGGTTGCGACGCTGCGCGAGCTTGGAAGCGATTTTCGAGCGGCGTGCTCCGGTGTCGGCTTGCCCGCAAAGTCGCGCTGCGACGCCGAAGGCTAGGACGCGGCGCGCCCGCTCTCGGTGACCATCCCAAATCCCAAATCCCAAATCCGCGATACCAATGGCGCAGGGCGAAGCTCTGGCGCACTGCGACAAGGCTGGGTAATGCGCGGGCTTTGGCGCGCGAGTTGCGGCTCGAGTCGCTGAGTCATAAGCTCGCGTGATGCGGCGGGAGTTTGCGGGGGACACTCGGTTGGTCGAAGCGGCGAGTGGTCGGCTTGGTCTCACTCGACGCAAGTGGCGCCCGACGGTGCTCACGGCCGTGCTGGCACTGGCTGCGCAGGCCTGCGATTGGCGCTCAGGCAGCAGTTCGCCGACCGCCGTGAGCGCGAACGACGCAGGCGGCTCGGACGGCGGCAGTTCGTCGACGGTCGGGGTCGGCGGAAGCTCGAGCCTGAGCTTCGGCGTCGGCGGTGAACTCACGATCAGCTTCGGTGGCGGCCCCGTCGAGGCAAGCGGCGGCGGCGGAGCGGGCCCGTTGCCCCCGTGCGCGGTTCCCGGTAGCCCGCTCGCTGAGCAGGCGGTGGGTCCGATCGGCCGCCAGCGCGTGTTCTACAGTTGGACGACGGACGAGCAGGTCGCGGAGCTGCGCGCCGGCGGCCCGCTCTTCAGCCGCAGCGAGAGCCCCGGCAAAGGCCGCGGCCTGGCGATGACGGAGCTTGCCTCGTTCGCAGAAAACGCCTCCTCGCTCGAACAAATCTTGGCCGGAAAGCTGGCGAGCACCGTGTTCGAGAAAGCGCGCTTTGCCTGGACCAACCCGTGGGCGACCGTGCTCGGCTGGCCCGGCGAAACGTATGGCAATCAGCTGCTCGAAATCGAGCTCAAGCCCGAGGCCTGGATCGCGATGTTCAGCGGCAATAGCTTGCTCGTGTTCGACGGCGAAGGGCAGAACGTGCCGATCGCGCAAGCTCAAGCGAGCCCCGGGCGGATCGGCGCGATTTTTTTCATGGCCTCGGGAAGTCCGAGCACGGGCGCGTGCGGCGACGGCAGCTTTTCGCGTGGCGGGGTCGGATTTCGCGAGTTCGTGCTGGGCAGCATGCAAATGGTGCAAAGCTGGTCGCTCGCGACGCCAGCGATTGCCGCGCGTTTGGCCAGCGACATCGCGGCGCTCGAAGCGTTCCAGAAAGATCTGCCGTGTCTGCCGATCCCGGATCGGACGGCCTGGACGGACGGGCTGGTCTGCGCCTGGGCGCTCGGCGCTTCGGACCCGAGCCCGCTCGCCGATTACGGCTTTGCGCTCGGCATTCCGAGCGAATTTTATTGGCCGAACAGCGACAACCTGAGCGCGCTGATCGCCGCCTTGCGCATGAACGCGCAGAGTGGCGAGCCGCTGATCGTCACTCCTCCGGGTTAACGTGCGCGTGGTCACGAAAGAGATCGCGCTCGCCCAGCTCGGTGAGCACCGAAAGGCGCTGCTCGGTGGCGAGCTGAAATGCGTGATGTGCGCGCTTTCGGCCCGCGAACAGGCTCGCGAGCGTGTGGCCGAAAGCGCGCACGCGGTGGTGCTACTGGACCGTTTTGCGTGTCGCTACGGTCACCTGATGGTCATTGCCAAGCAGCACGTCGAACGCGCGAGCGAGCTCAGCTGGCCGGTGTATTCGGAGATTCAGCGGCTCGTTTTCGACGCCACTCGGGCCGTCGAACAGTGCTTCGAGCCGGCGCGCGTGTTCACCGCGACGCTCGGCGCGGCCGTCGAGTTGCCGATGACCTACGCGCACTATCACGTGCACGTGATCCCCGTCGCTGAAACGGACGAGCGAGCGCGGCCCGCGCGCGTGCTCAGTTGGTCCGAAGGCGTGCTCGTGTACGATGACGCCGAGGCCGAGCGCGTCTGCCAAAAGCTCAGGCTGGCCTGGCCGCGCTCGAGCAGCTGAGCCAGAGCGCCGCTCGAAGTCGAGCGCGCGCTCGATCGCACGGAGGCTCCCGAGCGCTCGAGCTCTCGCATGAGAGAAGGGGTTGATGGTCACGCGCCACGTCGCGTGGTGGCGCAGCCTTCGGCGTCGCGGTCCGGGGGGGAGAGGGAGAGTTCACCACCGAGCCGCAGAGAGCACAGAGATCACAGAGCTGATTTGGGGTTAGTGCGGAACTTGGCGGCGGTGGGACGGAGCGCAGCGCTGACACGCCCTGTGCGCCTTACCCCCTCAGCGCTTGTTGTCGGTTCGAGTCATGCCCCCAAAGGCGCAGGTGGCGTGACAGCCCCCCGCAAACCGCGCCGCCCAAAGCAGGGCTGGCACGCCACGTGCGCCCTCTCGCATGACTCGAACCGACAGCAAGCCCGCGCGCTCCTACGCACGTCGAGCATTGGCGTCCGCGGCGTGGGCTCCCTCCCCCGCGCGCGGCGGCTTTGCGCCGCGTCCGGGTTGAGGGGCCCGGCGCGCGCAGCAGCCCGCAGGGCTGCGAGCACGTACGGCCGTTCCGCTCCGCCCAGCGCAAGGAGCAGCCCTGGTCACGCGCCACTTCGCGTGGCGGCGCAGCCTTCGGCGTCGCGGACGCTTCGTCACCAAGCCTTCACGAACTCGTCCAGCTCGGCCAGGGTCGAGCCCACTCGGTCCGGGCCCGGCGAAAGCGCCTCTTTGGGCACGCCCAGCCGATTCAGCCAAAATGTCGGAAAACCGAACCATTTGGCGCCCGCCGCGTCCCAACCACCAAAGGCGGCGAACGCAATTTGCTCGCGCGGCAAGCCGAGCCCCGCTGGTCCGAGCGCGTACGCTCGCGGATCGGGCTTGAAGGTGCGCGCCGCGTCGCTCGACAGTTGCGCGTCGAATAGCTCCGTGAGCCCGGCGTGAGCGAGCAGGTGTGAGAGCATGCCCGGCGTGTAGTTACTGAGCGGCGCGAGCCGTAAGCCCGCGCGCTTCCAGGACTCGAGCGCCGCGCGCGTGTCCGGCCAAGGCTCGAGCTCAGCGCAGGCGGTGAGCAGCGCGCGGCGCGCGGCTGCGGAAAGCTCGATTTTCCGTGCGCTCGCCGCATAGTCGAGCGCCTCGGCGGTGACGCGCTCGAAATCCGCATATTGATTGCTGACTACGCGTAGCCAAGAGTATTCGAATTGGCGCACGCGCCAGGCGTCACACAGCTCACTGGCTTGGCCGGGCGCGAAACGCTGCGCGACCTGCACGAGCGAGCGCGGGTCGAAGATGGTGAACAGATCGAAGCAGATGGCGCGGATCTTGGTGCGGGGTTGAGGCATGGGCGGGCGGTGCTCCCGGCTCAACGGCGCGCAGCCAAGGGCCCAGCCGAGCGCTGCGGCACCGGACAACAGCTGGAGGAATTCGCGTCGAGCCATGAAGCGAATATGCGAAAATTCGGCGCTCCCGTCGATGCCCCATCTTCGTCGGTCGCCCATGCATTTTTGCATGGCTAGGCGCTACACTAACGCCATGCTCGATTGGGACGATCTTCGCTTTTTTCTGGCGGTCGCGCGTGAGGGCAGCATGTCGCGCGCGGCGCTCAGCTTGCAAGTGGCTCAGCCCACGGTCGGGCGGCGGCTCACGGCCTTGGAGCAGAAGCTCGGCGCGCGGGTGTTTCTGCACTTGCCGGACGGACAAGCACTCTCCGCCACGGGCCAGAAGATGCTCGAGCACGCCGAGCGCATGGAGCAAGCCGCGCTCTCGGTCGAGCGTGTGGCAGCGGGGCGCGATGTCGGGCTCCGCGGGCGCGTCGTGATCACGGCCTCCGAATGGTTGATCGGGGCCGTGCTGGGCCCGACGCTTGCGCCCTTCTGCGAACGCCACGCCGAGCTCGAGCTCGAGCTCTTGGCCGACGTGCGCCACCTGAGCCTGGCGCGGCGCGACGCCGACATCGCGATCCGGCCTTCGAAGTTCGAGCAACCAGACGTGGTCGCACGGCAAGTCGCGCAGATTGCCTTCGGGCTCTACGCTTCGGATTCGTACCTGGCCCAATTCGGCATGCCAGATTTCGCCGCTGGTTGCCTCGGTCACTCACTGATTGCGATGTCTGAGTCGCTCGGCAAAATTCCGGACGTGGCTTGGTTGAGCCAGATCGCCGCACAGGCCCAGATTCGGGTGCGCACGAACGGCCGCGCGCCCATGGCCACGATGGCGCAAAGTGGCGTCGGGATCGCGTGTTTGCCCCGTTTCATCGGCGATGCAACGCCCGGGCTGCGGCTGCTCCCCACGCCCGAGCCGGGCCCGCTGCGCCCGCTATTCGTCGGCGCGCACCGTGAGGCGCGAACGATCGCGCGCGTGCGCGCGTGCATCACGTTTCTGAGCGAAGCCCTCGCGCGGCTCGCGCCCGCGCTGTGCCCGGAAGGCCGCGATTCCCCGGGCTGACCCGGCTGAAATCAGCGATCGGAATCCACGTTTCGAACCTGCCGCGAGCGGCCTGCCCGCTTCGCTGCGCCGGACGATCGGCGGTGCTCGGGTTTGCTGCTAAGCTCCGTGGGTGCCCGGTCTCGGCCAGCCTCCCATCCGCGTGCGCGCGTCCAGTGCCGAGGACGATTCGTTCATCGAGCGGCTCGCAGCGCAGGCGTTCACGGAATACGCGCGCTACCCCGGCCATTCCACGCTCGAAATGGCGCGCACGGGCCGCACTTGGATCGTGGAACGCGCGGGCTCGAAATTGGGCTTTGCGGTCGTGCACGGCGCGGGCGCGCCCCGCGCCGAGCTGTGCGCGATTGCCGTGGCCGAAGCCGCACGTGGGACCGGCGTCGGTGCGGCGTTGCTCGAGCGGGTCGAGCTCGATCTCGCTCGCGCGGGAACGAGCGAGCTTGGCCTGCACACCGCACAGGCCAATTCATCCGCGCTCGACCTGTTCGTCAAGCGCGGTTTTGCCGTCGAACGCCAGCTGCCGCGCTTCTACCGCGGCGTGTTCGACGCATGCGCCATGCGCAAACGCATCGCCTGACCGCTCAGGCGGGGCCTGTTACGGCGGCCGGCGCCGAGGCGCCGGCGAGGGCCGCGCCCTCTTTCATCAGGCCCGAGATGGCACCGAAAGCGGTCACCCAAGCCTGTTCGACGTCGTTCGTCCATTCGTCTTGGCAGACTTCAGCGAGCGTCGCCAAGAGGCTCGCGCCGACCCAATCGTACATCTGGTTCGTGACGCCGTAGTCGATGTGCTTGGCGCCGAGCGCGTGCAGCGTATTTTGCAGCCACGGCGCGTCGTCCAAATGATCCATCACCGCGACCAGGGCGCTCGTGAGCATGCCTTCTTGCGCCTGCCGGCGACTGGGCGCAAACATGGTTTGGGTCTCGGGATAGCGCTCGAACAAGATCTCGTAGAAACGGTGAGTCAAATGCGGTGACCGCTCGACGACCAGTTCGAAGCTGCTGCGCAATAGTTCGACGTTGAGGCTCATCTTCTTCCTTTTGCTGCACCGCGTCCCACTCGCGGCCAGACCAAGGCTTCAATGCCATGGTCCGTTCGCGGTGTCATGGTTTCTCGAGCGCCCCAACCGGGTTCGGGCGTCATCGTGCCGCCTTGGCGACCGAGCTCGGCATTGCACTGCCCGTGCCATGTGCAAGGCGCACCGTGCCGCGCGCCGTTCGCTCGAGAATTGCGGATATTTCATGCAAAAGCGCAGGTCGCGCGCGACACGACGGAGTGTGCGCGGACTGTGCGCCGAGCGTGCGCGCCCAGCTCGCGATTTGACTCACGCGCCGGGCGCCGAAACAGCGCGCTTACGCGGGCGTTACACGCTAGATTTTTCGCGTGTCCGAAGCTCAGCTCCCCGACCGTCGCCTGCTCGAAGAAACCTTCGAGCTCGCGCTGCTGCGTGATCCGGATTTTCCACGGCTGTTCTATGAAATTCTGTTTCGAGAGCACCCGTCGACCGCGCCGCTGTTCCGCAGCAACACGCTCAACGTGCAGCGGATCATGCTCTCCAAGACCTTGATGGCGGCGATCGATCACCTGGCAGATGATGCGTGGTTGAAAGAGCACCTCGGGCCGCTCGGTCGCGGCCATGTCCAGTACGGCGTGACGCCCGAGATGTACGATTGGATGGGGGACGCCTTGACGCTAGCCCTGGCGGAGGTCTGCGACGAGGCTTGGTCGCTCGCTCACGAGCAGTGCTGGCGCGCTGCCTACGCGCGCATCGTCGCAGCGATGCGCGCAGGCGAATCTGAGTGACTCATCCTTCGGCTTCGATCTGCAATTTGCGCATGATGCGATAGAGCACATAGCGATTGCGCAGGCCGAGGAGGCGCGCGGCTTTGGTCACGTTGCCCTTCGTGGCAGAAAGCGCCTGCTCGATGGCCGCGCGATCAGGCTCCGGCGCTGGAGCTTTCGAGCCCGGCGCGGCCGCGCGCACGAACTCGGGCGTCGCGGCGATGAAGTCGTCCTGGCTAGTGGCGAGCGCAGTCCAAAGCAGGTGTTCGAGCTCGCGCAGATGCGTCCGATAGTGGTGGCGCAGGAGCAGCTCGATGACCTCTGGCTCGATGCGTGCCTCGGCGAGCTTGGACCCGCGGCGTTCGAAGAAGCGCTCCAGCAAGCCCTGACTGGAATCGCACAGCCGGCGCAGCGTGGCACGCACGAGCAATGGGATATCTTCGAGCCGCTCGTTCAGGCCGGGCACGTGCACGCGCACAGGAAAGCGCGCCAAAAAGTCGTGCTTGAGGCTGGCCGGATCGCGATTGGTCGCGGCAATCATCCGGAAATCGGCGCGGCGGCGCTGCGCGTCCCCGAGCCGCTGATATTCGCCTTCGCGATCGGCCACGCGCAGCAAGTGCGCTTGCGCTGTGGCCGAGAGCTCCCCAATCTCGTCCAAAAAGAGCGTCGACTCGTGCGCCTCTGCGACGAGGCCTGGCCGCTCAGGCATGCCAGGATTCGGATAGTTCTTGGCGTTACCGAAGAGCTCGGCGTCGACCAGTGCTTCCGGCAGGGTCGCCGCGTTGCGGCTCACCATCCCGCGGCCCGCGCGTGCCGAGAGGGCGTGGATGGCGCACGCGGCGAGCTCCTTGCCCGAGCCACTTTCGCCCGTGATCAGCACGTGTTCCCGCGAGCGGCCCGCGAAAGCCAGTGACTCGCGCAGGCCCCAGAGTGCGGGGCTCTCACCGACGATGCCGTGGGCGTCCGGCCCGCCAAACGCAAACGCCGCGCTGGCATTTTGCAACGCGCGCTCGGCGCGGCGGCGCACGACGAGCAGCACGAGCGCGTTCCTGAGGTTGATCACATCGCCTGGCTTGACGACCGCGCTCGTGACCGGCGTACCGTTGACGGCCATCGGGCAGCGCCCCACCGAGGTGACGCGGGCGGTTTCGCCGGTCACCTCGCTGAGCTCGAGCTGGCGACGCGAGACGCGCGAGCTCGTCAGCCAGGGTGAGCCCGCTTCCAAGCTGGCGCGAAGTGCCGAAAATTGCAGACGCATGCCGCTGCCTTCCGCGCTGTCCGGCTCGCCGCGCCCGAGCACGCCTCCGTTCTCGAGCTGGGCGACTTCGGCCAAGCGCTCCGGTTCTTCGAGCGACCAAGCGATCGCGAACCAGAGCGTTTCCGGTTGCGTCTGGATGGCACGCCGTCGCCAGGGCAGCGAAAAATCTTCGGAAGGCGGCGGCTCCGGCACGGCTGAGCTCTCGGCATATCACGGGCTGCGCTCGAACGAACGTCGTGGGTTTTGCCTCCGACAATTTGCGTCGAGATCGGCGCGCTAAGGGATGCGCGCCCGCGTGTAGGCGGAGCGCAGCCGCGGTTTTGCTTCGGCGGCGCGCTCGCATTTCGCGAGCCCCGCACGCGGCGTGGCGCTCGATTCTGGCCGTATCTTGGGCGATCTCAGGAAAGCCCCCCGCGCCCACGAGAAGCGTGTATGGCTGCGCCATGAAGTCTACGAAGCAAGGCATCTTCCCGCGCGAAGCGCGCACGCACGACTGGGCACTCTCGGGGGTTCCAGCCGGCACCTTCACCGCCTACAAGTGCACCAAGTGTGGGACCACCGCGAGCGGCCGCGGAAAAACGATCATGACCGCCGCGGGCTCGCAATCCTGCGACCAAACGGTCGCCGAAGCCGCGCACGCCTGAGCGTGCCGCGTCGCTCCGTCGCTCGACCGTTGCAACGGTCGAGCGACGACGCTGCCGACGAGCGCTCGTGGATTCGCGATTGGCCGCGTGCTTTGGGCCTTGGGCCCGGGAATGGCTAAGTCGGTCGATGATCGCGGTCGAGGCGCCCGGATGACGAGGCGCGACGAAGGCGCATACTGCTGGCATGTAACTGAGGAGCAACGAAGTCAGCCGGGATGCATCGCCCGCGAGGGCGATCGACTTAGCCATTCCCGGGCCCTAATAGACGGTGAGTTGCTCGACCCGCTCGAGCTCGGCCCATTGCTTCGGGCTACTGCCCTTGTCGGGCGGCAGGCGATACAGCGCCTTTCCACTCGAGTACACGATGTCGCCTGCGGGCGCGACATCGAACGCCAGTACGCCGCGCGCGATGACCTCCGTGCTCTTCGGCGTGATGCGCACGAGCTCGTAGCCGTCTCGGTCCGGCCCTTCAGCGGCGCTTTCGCCGAGCTCGAGCCAATTGCCCCAGACCAGCATGCGCTCGCCCGTTCTCGGCGGAGCGTTGCCCCGCGCGCGAAGCAGTCCACTCAGCGCGTCGAAGAACGAGCTCTTCGGCCTGTCCGCGACGTACGCGCGGCGGATCGCGTAAAGGAGCGAGCGCGAAGCGGCGATCGGCGCCAAGTAGTCGTACTTGGCGTCGGAGACGAGCACCTCGACCGTGCCGTCATTCAGGCTCAGGCGCTGGAGCGAGAACGGCGCGCGGCCCGCTCGGGCGCCCGCTTTCGTGCGACCGATGCCGGCCGAGGCGTACACGATCTCGCGTACTCCGCCCGGCACCCAACGCGGCGCGCGGTCGAGCACGTCGCCTTCGGTGACGGTGCGTACGCCCTTGCCGTCGTCGGCCAAGATGCCGATCGAGCTCGTGCCGTCTTTGCCGTCGACCGCGCAGGTGAAGGCCTCTTCCGCAAAGCTATAGTCGAGCTCGCGCATGAGCACGTCCGCATGATGAAAGAGCCGCTGCTCGCCCTGCGCGCGCGGCTTCTGCGCGAACACGCCGGAGACGACGCCCGTGCTGATGGCGTAGCACAGCTCACCATTCACGCGGCCCCGCGTTAGGCCGACGATTCGCGGGAAGGGCAGCGCTTGCTCGGCGTCGGACGAGCGCCCAGAGCCTTTGAACAGTGCGCCAGGAGCTGGCGGCTTGCCGCTATTTTTTCGGCGCATTGCGGCCAGATACGGGGTCTCGAGCTCGCGCGGCTCTCGCCCGGCTTCGAGCACCACCAGCTTGCCGCTTGCCAAGCACGCCACGCTGTCGGCCATCTCAAGCCGAAGCTACAACGGAACGGTGCGACAAGAGTATCAATCCGAAGCCGTAGGCAGCGGCGGGCTGGCGCGGCCGCAAGGTAGGCGTGCGCCTGACCGCGCTGCCTAGCGGCGACCCTCACGGGCAGCGCGCCCGTTCATTCGTGGCCCCAAAAAAAGATCTACGCGCGCCAGTGGGGCGGGAAGGTCTTGTCGTAGCCGGGGAGCGCCTCGATGCGCGCGACCCACGCGGCGAGGTGCGGGTAAACGCGGTTCAGCGGCAAAATGCCGAGCTTCAGGCCTTCGGCGATTGGGCGGGTGGCGGCGCGCATCAGGCTCATGAAGTAGGGGAAAATCAGCAGATCTGCCGCGGACAGCGCGCTGCCGACGAGCCACGGTCGCGTGCGCAGCGTGGCTTCGTAGTTTTGCAGCTCGGCATGCACCACTGCCATGTGCTCTTCGATGCGCTGGCGATGCTCTTCGACCTTGCCGTTATAGATCGGCCGAACCACGTGCTCCAAGAGCGTGGGCAGCAGGTAATTCGAAAATTCCGAGATCGCGCGCCAGACCAAACCGGTTTCGGCGGCATCCCGGCCGAACAGCGGGGGCTCGGGAAACTTGCGATCCAGATAAGCCAGGATCGCTTGCGACTCGTTCAAGACGAATTCACCGTCTTTGATCACCGGCACTTTGTGGCGCGGGTTCAAGCGCAGAAATTCTGGAGTCTTGTGCTCGCCCGCGCTGAAGCTGAGCAAATGCGAGGTATACGGAACGCGCTTGACCTCCAACGTGAGCAGCACGGCCCAAGCCGGTTGACTGCCGCTGCCCCAAAAAACTTCGAGCTCACTCATGACGAAGGGACATTGTGCCGTCCGCTTGGCGCGTCAAGGCGGGCGCACGGCCGGGTTAGAATCGGGTCGGGTCGAGGGTCGTCGTATAGCTTTGCCCGTCGTGGGTGAGCTCGAGATCGAAGCTCGCGGAGGCGCTCAGCGAGGGCACCGAGAAATGGGCGCTGCAGCTCGTGGCCACCACGCCATCGAGCAAGATGTCGAGTAGCCCCGTATCCGACGCGGTGACCAGCACATCCAGATCGATGGGCGAATAGCCGGCCAAGCGGTCTTCGCCCAGCCCACCGGTATTGATGGCCCAATAGTCACCATCGACGCTGACTTCGCTCGCGGCTCCGCTGGGCTCGGTCGTTTCGTCGACCCAGCTCGGGTCCGAGACGTGGACGGTGGTGCCCGCCGCTTGCAACGTGCGCAAGATGCTCTTGATCGGGCGCGGCTTGAATGGGGCAAGCAATGAGGAATTGCTCGGGTTCCGGCTATCCGCGTGAAATGGGGCGTCCGTAAACGCGACGAACAGGTGCCGCGCATGGCTGAGCTTGGGAAATGGCGCGGTGCCGGCGGGGTCTTCCAGACCGTCGCCGATCACGTTCGGCGCGCCGTTCCGGGTCAGACCGATCACGTCGTTTTGCGCGAAGTCGAGCGCGCCCGCCAGATTCTCGGGCGTGTCTGCGCCGGAATCGGCCTCGAGCCGCGTGATGAAGCGTTGCAGCTTTTCGATTCCCGCGGCATCGCCGATGTCGACGGGTGGAAAGAACGGAGAGCGCTCATAGCCACTCTTCGGTAGCGGCTCTTGAAACGAGACGTTCACGCCGACCGAGTCTTGGAATGTGACGACACCGAGCGTGCCCGAGACGCCCCTTTCGACGATCGCGCTCACGAACTTCTGCAGCGAGCGCTGCACCGCGCCGATCACCGGTGACATGCTGCCCGTGACGTCGACCAGAAACACGATATCGAGCGGCTCCGCGTTCGCGCAGCTGAGGCGCACGGTTTGCGCTTTGCCTGCGATGCTCACGTTGAGCTCGCCCGCCGCGAGCGAGACGGGCGTGTGATCGTCGTACACGGCGGACAGATCGATGCGCGCTTCGCCGCTTTGGGTGTCGAAAAATGCGGCTCTGCCGAGCGGCTCGAGCCCAGTGGGAAAGCCATCGTTTCTCGAGGCCAGATCGTCTTTGCGTTGCTTGGCGGCGGCAGCTGCGGCGTCCGCTAGCACTTTGCTCAGATCGCTCGCGACGGCGCGCATGTCCGTGATCTCGGTCTCGAGCGAGAGCGCCGCTTCGAGCGAGAGATTGACGCTCAGCTCGCTGATCTCGTCATCCGTGAGCTCCGGAAAGACACGGCGGAGCAGCGCCTGCACTTGCAGTTTCAGCTTGGCGTCGTCGACCGACACATCCACGGACGAGCCGCTCAGCGAATCGGTGCGCAAGCCGCACGCGGCGATCACGAGCGGCGCTAGCCCGAGAAGTAACACCCGCCCCGACCGTCGCACACACCGACCTGCCGCACGCAGCGCCGCCGCACCGCTCGAGCCGAGCTCCCTCGCACGCATTTCGACCTCCACAAGCTAAGTTGAAGTTCCGCTATTCAGCGTAGCAAGGCGTGTACCGAGCGCGGGAAATGGGAGAAAAAGGGCGGTTCGTGGCTGCGGCGTATGATCTTGGTGTCAGCGGGTGGGGTGGGTGATGGTTGTATGTCGCGGCATGTTGCGCGCGGCTGTAGATGCTGCCGAGCGAGCGGATTGAGGTCTGATTCGGCGGGCCACGCTGTCATCGGATCAGTGCGCTCCGGCATTGACGCTTTAGACCACCGCCGTCGCTGAACCAAATGTTCAGAGGATGCTTTTGAATTCCTGGCTCGCCTAAGATTGCGGCGTGAAGATCGAGAACGGCCAGCGGCCGTAGCGCCAAGTCGAGCGAATAAGTAGCCGCTGGCAAGAATACACTGACCATCCGCTGCTCTTCGAAGAGGAGCTCGAGCGAGCGCTAGACGACCTGCTCGACATGCCTCACCAGGGAGTTCGGTATCCGACGCCAAAACGGCAGCGAGTGATTTTGCTCCAGAAGAGTCAGGATCGCGTGTACTACAGCCTCGAACGCGAAGATACAGTGCTCGTCGTGCATGCGGTGTGGAGTGCGTGCCGACGCGGCGGCCCGAAGCCGTAGAGGTCTTTTTTTCTTCTGCGTATTCTCTGCATCGAGTTCGGCGATTGGGCGTTCGAGCCACCCGAACGCTGATTCTCGGAGGTCCGATCGGCGTCTCTGCGAGATCAAAACGAGATCGAGCGCTTCCGACCCCCCGGCACACCCCGGCTACGCCGCGCTCGGCACGTCGAACCAATGCGTTGCTTTGTCTCCCGCTTCGATACGCGCGCGGAGCTTCTTCTTGGCGCGTGATTCGAGTTGCCGCGCGCGTTCGCGGGAGACGCCGAGCTTGCGGCCGATGTCGGCGAGCGAGACTTCGGATTCGCGATCGGCCAAGAGTCGTTGCTCGACGATGTAGCGTTCGCGCGGGTCCAGCACGGCGAGCGCGTCGCGCACCACGTCTTCGGCGTGGCTACCGAACTCGCAGGCGAGCGCGCGTTGCTCTTGGTCGGGCTCGGGGCTCGGCAAAATGCTGGCGAGCGTGGCGCCGCCATCGGCAAAGAGCTCGGCATCCAGCGAGAAATCGCGCTGATCGATGCGCCGGACCATGGCTTCCAGGCGCTCTTCGGTCACGCCCAAGCGCTCGGCCAAGAGCGCGCTCGTGTGGCCGCCTTCGCCGAGCAGATTATCGAGCTTGATCCGCTCGCGACGCAGCTTGAAAAACAATTTCGAGCGGGGGAGGCCCGAAGCAACGACGCTCCAGGAGTGCAGCACGTACTGCAGGATGCAGGCGCGCACCCAATGTCCGGCGTAGGTCATGAACAAGATGCCGCGCTCGGGGTCGAACTTGGCGAGCGCGCGCACCACGCCGAAGTTGCCCTCCGCGATCAGCTCGGCGAGCGGCACGCCGTAGCGTTGATGCTGACGCGCGATCGCGACGACATGGCGCAACGAAGCGCGCACCAATGAGTCGCGCGCTCGCTCGTCGCCGTGATCGCGAAAGCGGCGGAACAACGCCAGCTCTTCCTCGCGGGACAGAGTGGCGTAGCCTTGCACGGTCGCTGCGTACTGCGTGACCCAGCCAGCATTGCTCTGATTCATCTTGAACAGCGGATAAGCAGAAAGCGTGCCGTGGTTCCCCCGGTGTTCCGTCCTGCGTTCGCTGCGCGTTTTTGGGCTGAACGCGCTCGGCGCTGGGCGCGGCGAGGCGGACAGGTGGCCGCGCTGCGGACAAGTGTCCACGGCGCGCAGCGTTGCTCGGACGCCACACCGTGCCGTAGATTCGACCGAACAGGCGAGGGCTGACGACGAATTTCGGTCTTTGACCGTCCCAATCCGAGTCGTGTCCGAGGCCCTCCAAAAGCCCTCGCCGCAGCGCTCTGCGCGCCGCGCCTGCCGGCGAGGTGAGAGCCGAACGGGCGCTGTGCGCGCGCGGTCGGTGTCCGCGATTTTCCGGGAAATTGCGGGATATTTGCCAGATCGCGCACGGCCGAGCCGCGCCTCGTCGCGTGCGCTCGCGCGCGGTTCGGCAAGGGTCGTTCGCGCGGAACCCAGCTCTGAGCAGCAGAGGAGCGTGCATGCTGGCTGCGGCGCGCGCGGGCAAGATCGCCGTTTGGGGCTGGATTTCGAGGCCCAAGGATGCTCTCTGTCGGTCCTTAGCCCTCACTAGGAGATTTACCGAATGGCAAAACCGAAAGCAAAAGCGAGCTCGAAACAACTCACCAAGAGCGGCCTCTTGCTGGCTGTGGTCGACAATGTCGGCGACGGTGCCTCGCGCAAAGACGTGAAAGCCGTGCTCGACGCGATCGTCGAAATCGGCCACAAAGAGCTGAAGAAGAACGGCGTGTTCGTGCTGCCGGGCTTCGCGAAATTCGTGGTCGTGAAGAAGCCCGCGCGTCCCGCGCGCAAGGGCATCAATCCGTTCACGAAGGAGCCCACGACCTTCGCTGCCAAGCCCGCAAGCAAAGCCGTCAAGGCTCGCCCGACCAAGGCGATCAAAGACGCCATCGCCTGAGCGTGCTTTGACGTGAGCGACCGGTGCTCTGAGCCCGCTCAGGCTGCCGGTCGGCTCCGTCGAGAACGGCACGCGATCTCGCACGAAGACGTGAGCCCACCCGAGCTCGCGCGCTCGTTCTCGGCCGTGCCCTCGTCGTCAATCTGAGTTTGGATTTTTGGGGGACCACGAAGCAACGGGCGCGCTGCCCGTGAAGCTCGCCGGTGTGGGCAATGCGCTCCGGCGCGCGTCTTCTCTGCGGCCGCGCAAGCCTCGCGCTGGCTACGAATTCAGCGCTGCAAACAGGCGCGAATCGCACGCTTTCTCGCGGAGCCCCGCGCTTTTTCGTGACGCCGTGTGCCCGAGCGAGCGCCCGCGTTCACGAGCATGATGCGCTGACCGGCTTGGCTCAGTTCCTCTTGGTGCTGAGGAGTTTGGCTCCGATGGGGCTCGCGCAGGCCGCGGTCGAGTTCGGCGCTGGCGCGCGCCGCGGCTGACGCGTATCTCGGCGGCTCGTTGCGGTGGCTCGTCGGCAGACCGCGCGCCGGCAGTTTGCCCGGGCTGTGCGTGTTCGCCGCATTCGACATCCGAGGTGCCTTGCCAATTCATTTTGTGAGCCTCGTGGCTTGGCAACAGCAGCTCTTTTACGTAAACCCACGCTCGGCGCTGCTCGGCTTTCATTTCTTTTTAGCCAAGAGCGACATCTTGGCCGACGACCATTGGGAGAGCCCTGCAACGCCAAGAGCAGCTCTCCCTGGTGAATTTCAAGCGGCGCATCTCGAACAAAGTAGCGCGCCGCGCCCGTTTCTCGACCGAGCGAGCTCGCGTCCGTTCGGCGGCGACGACCGGAACGCGCCTTGCCCGCGCTTCGGATCGTGGTATCGAGGAGCTGCCGCTGAGCGCGCGCGGCCGCGAGAAATGGCCCTATTTTTGCGATTCTTGCTGCTGACGCCGGCGCTTTGCGCCGTGCCGGCTTGCGGGCAATCGGCCGCCAAATCTTGCCCAACGAATGAGCAAGCGGGCTGCGTCGATCCGAGCGTCGGCTACGACGCAGGCATTGGCGACATTTTGAACGCGCGTTGCCGGCCGTGCCATGCGCCCGGCGGCATCGAACAAGCCGTCTTACTGAGCGACTATGGCCACGTGTACCGCGAGCGCATGAGCGTCGGCAGCCAGCTCGTGACCTGCACCATGCCGCCCGAGGGCTCGCCGAGCCTCACGGACAGCGAGCGCAAACAGATCCTCGATTGGCTCTCCTGCGGCGCTCCACAATAGCCGAGTTCGACGATCGCCTCGAACGGCGCTTCGCCGGCTCTCAGGCTCCACGCGCACGCCCGAGAGCTTCTCGGGGCTGCTTGCCGCGCTCGTCGCTCGCCTTGGGTTCGTCTCAATCGCCGTGTACGCGTACTCGGCGGCAGCCGTCGCTCGCGCGCTGTGACTCGCATTCTGCTCAGCGACGAGCTCAGCGCGAGCGGGGCGGGAGGAGTGCGAGGGCTGGCGCGGCTGCGGTGGCGTTGTGCGCGGTGCTGGGTTGACCACAGTGGCACCCAGCACCGCGGGAGCGCGCCCGTTTCAGCGGGGCCCCCAAATCAAACTTCAGGGCGCGTCTGGACCTGCCGTGAAGCTGGCGCTGATTTCGCCGGCCGTGAGCGCGCGACTGTAGATGCGAAAGTCGTGGATGGTTCCGGTGAGGCTCTCGTCGCCCGCGTATTGGGAGCGGCCGAGCCAGTTGTTCAGGTCATTCAGCAGCCGGAGGTTCGTTTCCGGTCGGATCGTGGCGCCTCCTCCTTGAACGACTCCATCTCGGTACAAGGAGAGCTTCTTGCCGGCTCCGTCGAGCACTACTGCCACGTGGGTGATCGCGTTCGTGGGCAGCGGCGTATCGATGCCTGCGACGTCTTCTTGCGTGAAGTTGGAGGGCGAGATGGCCGTGCGCAGGCCGCTGCCACCCGCGCGTGGGGTCAAAAATATGGTGCCAGCTGCGGCGCCGCGCAGGCCGGCGCCCGCGTCGCTGGTGCCGAAGTCGAACACGCGCTGCCAATCGCCGCCGGTGCCGGGCCAGGTCACCCAAACCTCGAAGGTCGCGTTGTCGCCGAGCGCGGAGATCAGGTTCGCTGGCAACTTCACGTACTGATCAGTGGCACCTCCGGCCAACACGACCGTGCCGGTTCCCGACAGTTGTGCGCCGACGACCGTGGCATCACCACTGGTCCCGCCGATCGAGTCAGCGGCGACGGTGCCGCTCCCGTCGAACTTATAACGATGCGCGAGGCACAGCGTGCCGAGCGCAGCGGGCAGGCAACCGCAGGCGCCCGCTTCGGTGAGTGCTGGGTCCTTCGGGCAAGCGTCCTTGCAGTCGACCACTGCGTCGCCGTCTGCGTTCGCGGTATCCGAGCTGCCACAGCCACACACGCCGGCAGCGATCTTCAATGGATCATTGGGGCACTCGTCTTTGCAATCGGGCGTACCGTCCGAATCCGTATCATCCTCGGAGCCGATGGATCCGCAGCCGCAGGCGCCCGGAGCGGTCCGCGAGGCATCGAGCGGACAGTGGTCCAAACAATTGGGAACGCCGTCGCCGTCTAGATCCGCGGTGGGCACTAGGCCTGAGTCACCGGCGCCCGCTTCGCCGCCCGCGCCTGCCTCGGCGGGACAGACCATTCCGCCGGTGCCTGCGTTGCCACCGCTACCGGAGGTGCCACCGCGGCCAGCCGTGCCGCCACTACCTGCCGTTGCTCCGCCTGAGCCGGCCGTGCCGCCGCTGGTCGCTGCGCCGCTGCCTCCGGTTGCGCTGCCTCCGGTTGCGCTGCCTCCGGTTGCACTGCCGCCCGTTGCGCTGCCACCGGTCGTATTGCCACCGGTCGCGTTGCCTCCCGCGGAACTGCTCGTGCCCGCAGTGCCGCCGGTGTGCGCGCTCGTCCCGCCGGTGGAGTTTGAGGGACTGCTGTCGTCATTGCTGCTGCAGCCCACGGCCATGACCATGCCTGCGATTAAGGTACCCGCGATGGAGAGCTGCGAACGGCGGGAAAGAGTATTTCGAACTGCTGACTTACGGGACATTCAAGTTCCTTCTTGACTTGAGGCTCACGAATGCTGGCACTTGATGGAGTCGATTGAGCTCGTGCTCACACGTGCGCAGCGGTTTAGCGTGCTGCCGCGACAGACCATACTGCACTCGGAAGCGTCACGCGCAAGCGCGATTCGTAGCGCGTTTGTGCGGAAAATGGCTACAGATTCACGACATCGGCGCGCGGACGCCATGCGCGGAAACGCCAACCCACGCGTCCGCGGTTGACTGCGATCGAAGCCGCTCGTGGCAGCGTTTCAAATTCGCAATGCACGCGCCGGGGACCGCGGTAGCACTCCCACTCACCTACGCGTGGCGGATGCATTCGTCGCGCCTCGCCCCCCGCCCTTGGCGCCTCGACCGCGGGCCCTCAGCCTTACGAGGGCTCTTAGTGACCGTAAACCTGGAACTCGAAGAAACTGGCCCAGGTGGTGGCGTTGGGCAGCGTCGTCGTGGTCACGCGCACCCAGCGCGCAGTGGGGGCGCTAGGCAGCGAGTAAGTCTGATTCGCCACGCTGTTCGTGGATTTCGTTTGATCGAGGATGAGGGACCAGGCGCTGCCGTCCGGTGAGCCCTCCACCTTGAACTGGTAGACGACCGCCTTTTCCCAGTCGAGCTGCAGCTTGCTGAGCGTGTAGGTTTTACCGAGATCTACTTGCCAATAGTGGCCCACCGCGCCGTCGGCTGCGCACCAGCGCGTGGTGAGTGAGCCGTCGTTGCCGAGCGCCGCGAGGTTGCCCTTGCTCGTCTCTTCGCTATCGGCGGAGGCGGGTTTGCCCTGCGAGAGCAATTGCTCGACAGCGCCGCCGCTGCCGCCGCTGCCCGCGCTGCCGCCGCCACCCGCCTTGCCTGCGCTGCCGCCGAGTGCGCTGCTGCCGCCGCTGCCCGCATTGCCCAGGCCGCCGCCCCCGCCCGTCGGCGCGGTACCGCCGCTTCCGCCCGCGCCGCCGCTCGAGCCTCCG
>Ga0068855_100002708_pt1 | contig 21839 bp, 15 predicted proteins | sample KBSCornC52_FD_66592 | JGI IMG/M metagenome (GOLD analysis project Ga0068855, IMG submission 66592) | Corn rhizosphere microbial communities from Kellogg Biological Station, Michigan, USA - KBS Corn C5-2 | ecosystem: Host-associated > Plants > Roots > Rhizosphere > Soil ...
CCAGCACGCGCCTGTCGGAGACCGTCGCGCGCAACCTGTTCAAGCTGATGGCCTACAAGGACGAGTACGAGGTGGCGCGCCTGCACACCGACCCGGCCTTCCTGGCCAAGCTGTCGGACCAGTTCGAGGACGGGTTCAAGCTGAAATACCACCTCGCGCCGCCGCTGCTGGCCGCCAGGAACGACAAGGGCCACCTGGTCAAGAAGACCTACGGCGGCTGGATGCAGCGCGCGTTCGGCGTGCTCGCGAAGTTCAAGGGCCTGCGCGGCACCGCGTTCGACGTCTTCGGCTACACCGCCGAGCGTCGTACCGAACGCGCGCTGATCGCCGAGTACCGCGCGTTGATCGACGAGCTGCTGGCCTCGCTGTCCCAGGAACGACTGGCCGATGCGGTCGCACTGGCGTCGCTGCCCGAGGAGATCAGGGGCTATGGCCACGTGAAGGAACGCCACCTGGCCAAGGCGCGCGCCAAGCGGGACAGCTTGCTGGCCGCATGGCGCACGCCGGACGAAGCCAGCGCGAAGAGGGCCTGAGGCAGGCGCTGGCCCGCACCCCGGGAGCGGCCGGCGGCGTGATGCACTCGACCAGCGCGGGACGGCGCTTCCCGAGGTGCGGATTCACCAGCGATCCGAGCGCATGAGCGGCTCCCACGCCGCGCCGTTCAGGTGGTACACGCCGACCGCGCCATAGCGCTGCTCGCCGTCCGCGCCGAAGCGCATCGAATTGGTGATCGGGCAATTGCCGTCGAATTCCTTCAAGGTCTTCAACAGCGCCTGCTTGTCGACATTGCCGTTGCGCGACAGCGCGTCGGCCACGATGTAGACGGCGTCGTAGGCGTAGTGCGCCCCATAGACCGGCTCGGACTTGTACTTCGCGCGGTATTTCTCGAGGAAGACCTTGCCGCCCGGAAACTCCCCCGGCTCGACGATCGACGATGTGGCATAGACGGCCTTGATCGGGATCGCCTTTCGCAGCAGCTTGCCCGTCTTGATGGTGTCGCCGCCGACGATCGTCATGCCGGTCAGGCCGGCCTTGGCGAGCTGCGCCATCAGGGCCTCGACCTGGAAGTCGCTGAGCGTCGTCACCAGCAGGTCGGTGTGGTTGGCCGTGAATGCGGCCACCAGCTTGTCGAAGTCGACCGTCCTGTCATCGAGCGACTCGCGCACCTGCACCTGCTTGCCCAGGCTGGCGATGACCTTGGCGGCGGAGTCGGCCAGCCCCTTGCCGTAGGGCGTGCCATCGTCGACCACGGCAAAGTGCGCGCTGCCAGGCAACTGCGCCGCGAACGAGCCCAGGGCCTTCGACTGGAGGTCGTCACTGGCGACCAGGCGAAGCGTGGTGGGCAGCCCCAGCTGCGTGAACTGCGGCTTGGTCGAGATGGCCAGTTGCGGGATGTGGGCGGCGGCGTAGATGGGCGCCGCGTGGATGCTGACCCCGGAGTTCAGGTCGGCGATCGCCACCTCGACATCCGCGTCGACCAGTTGGCGAGCGGCTGCATCGCCCGCGTCGTTCGTACCCTTGTCGTCGGCCAGCACCAGCGCGAGCCGCACGTGCTTGCCGCGCAGGTTCACCCCGTCGGCGGCGTTGATCTCGTCGACCGCCATGCGGGCGCCGTTGGCCATGTCCTGGCCCAGCGGCGCGAGTGCGTTGGACAGCGGCTGGGCCACGCCGATGGTGACGACGTCGGGGATGCGGCCGCAGCCGGCGGCCGCCATGAGCGTGGCGACGCCGGCCAGGGCGGCGGCGCGCAGGGGAGAGGCAGGGCGCTTCACAGGGGGATCCTCGTCGTGTTCTTGACTTCGTCGATGACGGCATAGGTGCGCACTTCGCGCACGCCGGGAAGGGTCCAGACGAGCGACTCCATCAGTTCGCAGTGGCGGCGCATGTCGGGCACCCGCAGCTTGAGCAGGTGGTCGAAGTTGCCCCGGACCTCGTGGCATTCGACGATTTCCGGGTTGGCAAGGGCCGCCGCGTTCAACGCGCGGGCGACGCCTGCGGCTGCGGCCGTGGTGCGGATCGCGGCGAAGACCTGCAGGCCCGATCTCAGCTTGGCCTCGTTGAGCACCGCGGTGTAGCCCAGGATGAAGCCCTTGCGGTACAGCCGCGCCAGTCGCTCGCGCGCGACCGCCGGGGCGATCTGGAGCTCTTCGGCCAGGCGACCGATGCTGCAGCGGCCGTCGGCCTGGAGCAATCGCAACAGTCCGGCGTCGATGCAGTCGATGAGCGCATCCCCGGCGCAGCCGGGAGTCGATCCGGCTTCGGCCTGTTCGACGCCTGCGTGCGTGCGCGCCTCGCGCACGCCCGGCAGCTTGCTGATCTCGGAGGCCACCAGCTCGCGGCAGGCGTGCATGTCGGCCACGAGCACCTTGAGCAGGTAGTCGAAGGTCCCGCCGATCATGTAGCACTCGAGGATGGCGCCTTGCTGGCGGACGGCCTCCTGGAAGCGCGCCATGACGGCGCGATCCATTCGTTCCAGCTGCACCTCGACGAAGGCCACCACCTCCATGCCCAGCTTTTCGTGGCTGAGGCGCGCCTGGTAGCCCAGGATGTAGCCCTCCCGCTGCAGTCGCTTGACGCGTTCGAAAACGGCCGACGGCGACAGGTGGACCTGCTCGGCGAGTTGGAGGTTCGAGATCCGCCCGTCCTTCTGCAGCACGTGCAGGATACGGTAGTCGATCTTGTCGTTGATGCTGCGCCCGACGCGCTGTGGTGCCTGGATGTGCATGTCTCGAAGTGGAAGAATTGAGGAATCCTGATCGAAAGACCCTCTGCCCATGCACCTGCCGTGCCAGCTCGACGGTTCCCCGCCCTTCCTGGCCCCGGCCACCTCTGTCGCGCCCGAGCCGGCACGGCAAGGCCGCCCACCCGCGGCGTGTGGAGGTCCACACATTCCCCGCCAGCCAGGCGTATCGCTTTCCACCCACGCCAAAACATCGCCTTGACCGCACGGCGGCTCCTGGCCCAATATGAGCGGCTCGACTCGTCAGGGGATCCGCCTGCCGACTTTTGCGGGGACTGGTTTGGATTCGAAGCGACTGAAGGCGATCCGGCGTGCGACGCCATTCCTGATCGGGTTGAGCGCCCTGGCGCTGGTGGCGCTCGCCGCGACCGTGGCCTATGCCTGGGCTGAAAAGCGCGCCTTCATGCGCCTGGACGACGGCGTGGGGCATCAACTCGACCTGTATGCCGCCGTCCTGGAACAGGAACTGAGCAACCAGGCCGACCTTCCGGGTCTGCTCGATCAGGACGACCAGACCATCGCCCTGATCGATTCGCCCGAGAACGCGGGCCTGCGTGCCAGCCTGAACCGCCGGCTGACGCGCTTCGTGGCCCGTTCCCGCGCCTTGAGCACCAGCATCGTGGACACGCAGGGCCGGACCCTGGCCAGCAGCGACTGGTACCGCGCCGACACGCGGGGCGACCGCAAGGCCGCGCTCGAGCCGTGCATCGTCGAAGGGCTGGGCAGCGGCCAGCCGGTGCAGCGCTTCGCCCCGAACCTGGACACGGGCGCGCCCGAGGTCTGCTTCGCGCGGCCGGTGCGTCGCAATGGATCGACCGTGGGCGTCGTGATCGCGCGGATCAGCCTGCAGCCGATCGAAGCCACCTGGATCGATTCGGCCTTCCGTGCCGAGAGCGAGAAGCCGCTGGTCGTCGACTCGCACGGCATCGTGATCATGTCGTCGGTGCCGGCATGGAAGCAGCAGCCGCTGAGTGCGCTGACCCAGGCGCGCAGCCAGGCGGGCAGCGACGTGGAACTCGTGCGCGTGCCCGCGCTGAAGGCGGCGGGCATGGAGATGCAGGTCGTCCACGAGCGCCCGCTGCCGCGCCAGGGGTGGCGACTCATCATCCTGACCAACGCGAAGGACGTCTGGCGCGACGCGCGAACCGCGGCCTGGACGGCGGGCGCGATCGCCGCCTCGCTGGGCTTGCTGCTGCTGTTGCTGCTGCAACGTCGCCGCGTGGCCGTGCAGAAGGTCGTCGCGCGGGCGGCACTGCAACGCGCGCATGACGAACTCGAGACCAAGGTGCTCCAGCGCACGGCCCAGCTCGAGGCGTCCAACGCGTCGCTGCGCCATGAAGTGATGGAGCGCCAGCACGCCGAGCAGGTGTTGCGCCAGGCGCAGGAAGAGCTCGTGCAGGCAGGCCGGCTGGCATTGCTGGGGCAGTTGTCGGCGGGCATCTCGCATGAACTCGGCCAGCCGCTGACGGCCTTGCGTGCGCTCGCCCAGAACGGCTGCCTGCTGCTCGAACGCGATCGTCCGCTGCAGGCACGCGACAACTTCAAGGCGATCCTGGGGCTGGCCGAACGCATGGGCCGCATCACGTCGCAGTTGAAGTCCGTGGCGCGCAAGGCACCGTCCGAAGTGCGCTCGCTGCCCATCATCGGGGCGATCGACAGCGCGCGCCAGATCCTCGCCGCGCGCTTCAGCAGCGAGGCCGTCGGGCTGGTCACCGAGATCCCGCCCGGGCTCGCGGCGCGCTGCGACAACTACCGCCTGGAGCAGGTCCTGGTGAACCTGATGGCCAATGCCATGGACGCCATGCGCGCCTCGGAGACGCGCCAGCTGACCATCGCGGCGGAGGTGCTCGACGACCGGGCCCTGGTGCGGGTGAGCGACAGCGGCCCGGGCATTCCGCGCGAGCTGAACGAGCACCTGTTCGAGCCCTTCTTCACGACCAAGGCGCCCGGCGAGGGCCTGGGGCTCGGCCTGGTGATCTCGTCGCAGATCGTGCGTGAGTTCGGCGGTACCCTGCGCGCCGTGCCCTCGACGTCGGGCGCGGTGTTCGAATTCGACGTCGCACTGGGGTAGACATGTTCGATGGATACAAGGTCGCGCTGATCGACGACGACTCCGCGGTGCGACGCAGCCTCGCGCAGACCCTGGAGCTGGCCGGCTTCGAGGTCGTCCCACTGGCCTCGGCCGAGGAGGCACTCGGCACGCTCTGCGACGGCTTTCTCGGCATCGTCGTCACCGATGTCCGCCTGCCCGCCATGGACGGCATGGCGCTGATGAAACGCGCGCTGCAGGTCGATCGCACGATTCCCGTCATCCTCATCACGGCCCATGGGGACGTTCACCTCGCCGTCGAGGCGATGCGCGCCGGCGCCTACGACTTCCTCGAGAAGCCCTTCGCGCCCGAACGCCTGGTGGAAGTGGCCACGCGTGCCATGGAAAGGCGCGCCCTGAGCGCCGAGGTGCTGTCCCTGCGCCGGCAGCTGGCCGCCAAGAGCGGCATCGAGGCGGCGCTGCTTGGCCGCTCGGCGGCCGTGCAGCTCCTGCAGCGCCAGGTGGGGCAGCTCGCTTCCACCCATTGCGACGTGATGATCATCGGCGAGACGGGCACCGGCAAGGAACTCGTCGCACGCTGCCTGCACGAGCACAGCGCGCGCCGCGAACGCCACTTCGTGGCGATCAACTGCGGCGGCCTGCCCGAGGCGCTGCTGGAGAGCGAACTGTTCGGCCACGAGGTCGGCGCCTTCACCAATGCCTCGAAGAAGCGCATCGGCAAATTCGAGCACGCAGACGGCGGCACGCTGCTGCTCGACGAGATCGAGAGCATGCCCATGAGCTTCCAGGTCAAGCTGTTGCGCGTGCTGCAGGAACGCAAGGTGGAACGCCTGGGCTCCAACGACGAGATCCCCGTCGACGTGCGCGTGATCGCGGCGACGAAGTTCGACCTGCGCGAGCTCAGCGAGAAGCAACAGTTTCGCAGCGACCTGCACTACCGGCTCAACGTCGCCGTGCTGCGGCTGCCGCCGCTGCGCGAGCGACGCGAGGACATCCCGCTGCTGTTCGAGCATTTCGTCCTGGCGGCCTCCGCGCGTCACGGGCGCGAGCCCGAGGCGCTCAGCGAGGCGATGTCCCAGCAACTCATGTCGCATGACTGGCCGGGCAACGTGCGCGAACTGCGCAACGTGGCCGAACGCTATGTGCTGGGCCTGGCCGACGACAATCTGCTGGCCACCGGCGAAACGCCGGCGCTGACGCTGGCACAGCAGCTGGACCAGGTCGAGAAGGTGCTGATCGAGCGCGCGCTCAAGCGCTACCAGGGCCGCATGAGCGTCACGTGCGAGGCACTGGGCATCGCTCGCAAGACCCTGTACGACAAGATCGCGCGGCTGAACATCGACGCGAGCGACTACCGCGCGCCCGCCGGCGAGCGGTCATGAGTCAGGGGTAGTTCGCGGGGTCCGGCGAATCAGTCGGATGCGCCACCAGCCGCGACATCGCGGGAAAGAGCGGGAATGCCAGGGTGATGCCGCGGGGCGGCGTCGGCGACTGGAACCAGCGCTGGTACAGGCGCACGATCTCGCCGCTCTTGAACAGGCCGATGATCACCTGGTCGGCGAGCCGCTTGAACTCCGGGTCGCCCTTGGCCAGCATGATGGCGTAGGGCTCGACCGCCAGGCGCTCGTTCGACACGACGTACTCGTCGGGCTGCGCCGAGCGGGCGATCGTGCCGCGCAGCAGCGCGTCGTCCATCGCGTAGGCCGCCGCCCGATCGGAGGCCACGAGCCGGAACGCCTCGGGATCGTCCCTGGATGCGAGGATCGTCATGTCCACGCCATGGCTGGCGTACAGATCCTGCAGGTGCGCCAGGCTCGTCGTGCCCACCGTGGAGGTGACGACCTTGCCGCGCAGGTCCTCCAGCCGCAAGACCGGCGCGGACTTCTTGGACAGGAGCCGGCTTTCGGCCACGAAGGTGGTCATCGTGAACGCCACCTGGCGTTCGCGTTCGATCGTGTGCGTCGTGACGCCGCATTCGAGGTCGACCGTGCCGTTGGACACCATCGGGATGCGGGTGGCCGAGGTCACCTGGACGTAGCGCCGCTCCAGGTCGCGCAGTCCGAGCCGCTCCTGTACCGCATCGACGATGCGGTCGCAGATGTCCATCGTGTAGCCGATGGGACGCTGGGCGTCGTCAAGGTAGGAAAACGGGAACTGCGAATCGCGATGGCCCAGCGTGATGATGCCGGACTCGCGGATCTTGCGCAGGGTGGCCGATTCCTGCGCAGCGGCGGCAGTCGCCACGACGGCACACAGGGCGGCAAAGATCAGTCTGGAGGCGATCGGCACGGTGCTCGAAGATAGCATGCGCGGTCCGCGCGGGCGGCGTGCGCAGGACCGGGGTGCACGGGGAAAAGCGGAGCGCGGGTTCCGTCCGCGCCCCGAACCCTCGGTGGATCGCCGGTCCTGGGCACCGGGCTGGCTGCCCGGGCCGTCCGGGGATCAGAAGCGGTAGCGGAAGCCGACCTGCGCCGCGCTGGCCGACTTGCCCGCCGACACCGCCGGGCCCGCGCCGGTGGCCGTGTCGTCCGAGTACGCGGTGGCCGAACCGTTCTTGATGTCGGTCAGCACGCCATAGACGTCGACACCCTTGGCCACCGAATGGATGTAGCCGACGCTGAACTGGCTCGCCGTCGAGCCTGCGACGCTCTCGGTCTTGCTCGTGCCCGCGCCCAGCCACAGGGTGTCGGCGCCGAACGGCACATTGACGCCGGCGAAGAACTCGCGCCGGTTGTCGGCCGTCGCGGCCGCGCCCGTGGCGTTGTTGACCAGTTGCACGCCGCCCATGAGCTTGAGCACGCCCAAGTCGTAGGTGCCCCCCAGCGTCACGGCCGTGGCGTTCACGCCGTTGTCGTCCGGCTTCTTCAGACCGGTGAAGGTGAGGTTGACGCCTGAGCCGCCGCTGCCGTAATGCACGTCGACGGACGCCAGCGAGGAATTGGTCTGCGAACCCGTGTTCGATTCGCCCAGCGCCACCATCGCCGTCACGGCCACGCCGCCGCTGGTTGGTGCCGACCAGACGATCGAATTGTTGGCGCGACTCGCGAACAGGCTCACGATGCCGCTGGACACGGCGCTGCCGGCACCGGTGTCGAACGGATCGTTCGCGTCGAGGGCGAGGAACTGCGGCGTGTACTGGCGGCCTGCAGTCAGCGTGCCGAAGCCGCCGGAAAGCCCCGCATAGGCCTGGCGTCCGAACAGGATGCCGCCCTGCGTGGACGTGCCGTGATCGAGGGCGTAGCCGGCCTCGAGCTTGGCGACCGCCTTCAGTCCGTCGCCCAGGTCCTTGCTCGCATCGAAGCCCAGGCGCGAGCCGGAGACCCCGCCGGAATTGAGCGAGACCTCATGGCGGTCGCCCTTGCCGACCTCGACGTAGACATCGGCGACGCCATAGAGCGTGATGGCCTCGGCGTGGGCGGTGCCGCCGAATGCGGCGCCCAGCGCGATGCACAGGCCAAGGACTCGAATGGGGGCACGGTGGTGGTTCGTGTTCATGTGCAGTGGTGTTCTCGGTGGGAGTTGCGTTTGGCCACCGGCGCGTTGCACGGCCAGGACGGCCACGAACGGTGGCCTCCCGTTGCGCACCGGATTTGCCAGTGGCCTGGAGTCGTGCCGGTCGGTCTCTCACGACACCCGCGGGCGGGGTGACCCTCCGAACTGCGGCACGGGAGAAAGTCTCGTTGCTCGCATGCCGCGCGACTGACGGATTGCAAGGCGCGAGATCGCGCGGAACACGCATGTGGGGCGGCAAAACCGAACGCGCTCCTGCCGCTTGTGGGGCAAGACGTCGCACGCGGCGCCGACGTCCGGCGGGCACGCTACAGTCGGTGCGTGAGCCTCCCGACCGCCTCCACCGCCCTCTCGCTCTCGAAGGTCCGACGCGTCTATCCCGGCGGTCGCCTCGCACTCGCAGAGGTCGACCTGCGCATCGCCGCCGGCGAATTCGTCAGCCTGCTGGGGCCTTCGGGCTGCGGCAAGAGCACGGTGCTGCGCCTGCTCAGCGGCCTGGACCGGCCCACCGCCGGCACCATCGTGCGCGACCTGCCGCCCGAGGCCATCCCCGGCTACGTGTTCCAGGACGCCGCGCTGATGCCCTGGGCCAGCGTGCGCCGCAACGTCGAACTGCCGCTGACGCTGCGCGGTGAACGCCCTGCCGCGATGCGCGAGCGCGTGGACGCGGCGCTGCGCGCGGTGGGGCTGGCCGATTCGGCCGAGGCCGTTCCGCGCGAGCTCTCCGGCGGTATGCGCATGCGTGCCTCGCTCGCGCGCGCGCTGGTCACGTCGCCGCGGCTATGGCTGCTGGACGAACCCTTCGGTGCGCTCGACGAGATCACGCGCTTTTCCCTGAACCAGACGCTGCTGTCGCTGTGCAAGCCGCAGGACGGCAGCGCGCCGGCCACGGCCGTCTTCGTCACGCACAGCGTCTACGAGGCGGTGTTCCTCAGTGAGCGCGTGGTGGTGATGGCGCGGCCGGGGCGCGTCGTCGAGGAGGTGGCCATCGACGTGCCGTATCCGCGCGAGGCCTCGCTGCGCGCCACGCCGGAGTTCGCGGCGCTGTGCGCGCGCGTGTCGGGGGCGCTGCAGCGCGCGAGCGTCGCGGAGGCCGGCGCGTGACGGGCGCCAGCGTGTTCGCGCGCGTGGGCGTACCCACGCTGGCAGTGGCCGCGTTCCTGCTCGCGTGGGAGGGCGCGGTGCGCGCGCTGCACCTGCCCGCTTACCTGCTGCCGGCGCCGTCGCTCATCGCCACCACGCTGGCAGAGAACTTCGGCTCGCTGGCCGCGAGCTGGTGGTTCACGCTGCGCATCACGCTGATCGCGATGGCACTGGCGATCGCCAGCGGCGTCGCCATCGCGGCGGTCTTCGCGCTGTCTCGCAACGCAGAGCGCGCGCTGTCCCCGTTCGCCGTGGTGGTGCAGGTGACGCCGCTGGTGTCGATCGCGCCGTTCGTGATGATCCTGACCGACAGCCCGCTCGCGACGGTGATCATCTGCGCGTGGCTGGCGGCGTTCTTTCCCATCCTCGTCAACACGCTGGTCGGCCTGCGCAGCGTGGATGCGAACCTGCGCGACCTGTTCACCCTTCACCGCGCGAGCCCGTGGCAGCGACTGCGCCACCTGCTCGCGCCGTCCGCCCTGCCGTCGTTCCTGGCCGGTGTGCGGCTCGCGGGCGGCCTCACGCTGATCGGCGAGGTCAGCGCCGAGATGGTCGCTTCGGCGGCCGGGCGCGACACCGGGCTCGCCTCGCGCATCCTGGAGGCATCGTTTCGCACGCAGATCCCGAAGATGTTCGCGGCGCTGGCGCTCGTGGCGGCCACCGGCGTGGCGCTGTACCTGGCCACCGGCGCGCTGAGTCGCCTGCTGCTGCAGCGCTGGCACGAGAGCGAGCGCGGCGTCTGAAGTCGGACCTCGCCGCGGGGTCTGTCCACGGCGGTCGACCTGACCTCGACAAGGCGCTTGTCGAACCCGCAGGCGACGCCGCCGCCCTGTGCGCCGCCCCGCCGTGCCCGGCAGCATGCGATGCCGCCGGCCACGGCGTCCGCGTGACACAAGTCCACCGCGATCCGCGTCGAACGTGACATGTGCACGACGAGGGTCCCGCGCGCGCTGCGATCATCGGCGGCTCAGGGAGGAACAAGATGATCGACGAACTCGGCGCCGCGCTGCGCGCCGGCGGGCGCAGCGTGCTCGACCCCGCCGTCTGGCTCGGACTTGCGCGCGCCGTGTTCTCGCTCGCCTTTCTTGCGCGCCTGGTCGGCTGGGTCGTGGTGGTGGTCGTGGGCGGATTCGCCAGCCTCGTGGTGCCCGGCCTGGCCGGCCGCACCCTGTCGTGGGTCATCGGGTTCGCCGTCGCGCTGTGGCTCCTGCCGCTGGCGGCGCGCCGCGGCGGTGCCATCGTCGCCGGCCGTGCCGTCGCCGCGCGGCCGGGCGCCGTGTCCATGGCCAGCCGCCCCTTGCCGCCCGCGGCAAGCTACCGCGCCTGGTGGCTGCCCCTGATCCTGTGCGACACGGCGTTGCCGCCGTTGCTCGACTGGCTGGACATCGGCCACCACGACCTCGTGATGGCCCTCGCGCTGCCCGCCGTCGCGGCGGTCACGCCTGGCGCCGTCGTGCGCACCGTCCTGGCGCCGTGGTTCGCCGTCGACCACATCGACCGCGATCTCGCCGAGCGCCGCCTCTTCTGGGCCCTGGTGGGCCTGGCGTGGGTCATCGCCCTGGGCGTGCTGCATGCGCTCGTCATCTTCGTGGCAGGCGCCAGTGCCGTCCAGGCGCTGGTCTCGGCGATCATGAGCGCCGAATTCTCAGGGCTCGCCTCGGCCCTGCTGCTGCGCGGGGTCCTCTTCTGCATCGCCATCCTCGCGGCGAGCGTCTTCTGCACGGGCGCGCTGACCTGGTTCGCCGCGCGGGCGCTGGCAGGAGGCGACGCCCGCGCGCCGGCCGGACCGGCGCCCAGGCCCGCAAGCGGACCGCGCGCGGATGCGCCGCCCGCCGCGCCGGCCCGGGCCGTGGAGACGGCGCAGGCCGTGGCCGCACAGCGGCGCGAGTGGGCGGACGTGCTGGCCGCACGCCCGGCGCCCGCGCGCGCGCCGCGTCCCGCACGACCCACCCCGCCCGCGCCGCCTCCACGGCCGGCGCCGACGCCCGAACAGCGCAAGGCGGCCCGGACGCTCGCGCTCCGCCAGGGCGCGCTGCTCCTCGTCGTGGTCGCTGGCGCCCTGTACGGCGCGCGCGACATCGTCACGCCCTGGTTCATGGGCTCGCAGTTCCGCGAGGCCGTCGATCGCCATGGCGACTGGCTGGACCTCGGGGTGCGCCAGCAGGTGCGCACGGACATGGCCTGCCTCGGACGCACGAAGACGCTGCGCGTGCTGTCATGGCTCGGCGTGGATGCCCCGGCGAGTCCGCGGAACGCAGCGCTGGGCTGCGCCGCGTACCATGGCCACGTCGATACCGTCGAGACGCTGGTGGCGCTCGGCGAGGACATCGACCGACCGGCGGACGCTTCCGACAGCCGCCTCCCCGTGGCCCTGCAGACGCCGCTGCAGCAGGCCGTGCGCACGCCGGCGGGCCTGCCGGCCGCCGAGTGGCTGCTGGCCCACGGGGCGAAGCCCCGCCCGGCCGCCGCCGTGGCCGATCCGGTACAGACCGCCGCGGCCGCGAACTGCCTGGCCTGCGTGGAGTGGTTGCGGCAGCACGGCCTGCCCATGGACGGCGTCGCGCCCGCCACGCCGCTGGCGTTGTGGCTGGATCGCCCGCCTGGCGAGGGCGCGGCGGACGTCGCCACCATCACGCGGCTGATCGAGCTGGGCCTGTCGCCATCGGCCCTCGGGGCGGACGGGCGCTCGGCCCTGCATGCCGCCGCGGCCGCCGGCAATGGCCCGGTGGTGGAACTGCTGCTCGCGCGCGGCGCGGATCCGGCCCTCGCCGACCACGACGGGATGACGCCGCTGTTCCATGCGGCCGCCGGACTCGGGCAGGACCAGGGCGCCGGCGCGGACGCGCACGAACGCCGCCTGGCCCTCGTCCTGCGACTGCTCGCGGCCACGCCGTCGCTCGCCGGGCAGGGCGTGCCCGCCCCGGCCCACAGCCATCCGGTGATCGCGGCGGATCCCTACCTCCACCAACCCTATGACTTCGAGTTGACCGCCGCGGCCGAGCCGCGGATCCGCATCGCGGCCGACCAGGCCGGCAAGACCATCCATTACACCGATGGCGCGTTCCTCCAGGGGCTGCCCGCCCCGGAGGCGCGCGCGCTGCTCGCCCGCATGGGCGACGCCGACATCGCCCGCATGATGGCGCCCGGCGCACCCTTCGCCACGTTCGCGGCGAAGGCCGGATGGTGGACGGAACTGCTCCGTGCGGTGCGCGGCTGGGCGCCGTCGATGTCGCATGCCGACTACCGCTGGCGGCCGGACTGCGAGGTGCTGCGCACGGCAAGCGAGGGCCCCGGCGACGCGTCCCCGGGCCGCGCCGATTCCTGGGCCGTGGTCGATGCGTGGCTGGATGCCGGCATGCGGCCTTCGGACTGCAACGCCGGGACAGGCCGCGTGCCCTCCGCCCTCGCGCGCCGCTCGCCGGCGCAGCAGGCCGATTGGGCTACCCGCACGGGTGGTGGGGCGTCCGCGGGACGCTGACGCCGGGCGCCCGGAAGCTGCGTCCGAGCTGCGCCGCCGAGCGCGCGGGCCGGATCCGTCGACGGCTGCTCAGTGCACGGCCGTCGCGCGGCGCGCGCTGGCGTGGGTGCGCGCGCGTGACGCGGGCGCGGCCACCAGCTCGCGCAGGCGATCGCCCGTCAGCGTGCCCAGCTTGCCGGCCAGCGCGAGCACCGGCGGCGCGGCGAGCATGCGCGCGAAGGCGTCGCGCACCTGGTCGGCCGACACCGCCTCGATGCGGGCGCACAGTTCCTCGGGCGAACGCACGCGCCCGTGCACGAACAGGTCCAGGGCGGCGTCCTCGACGCGGCGCACGGGGCGCTCCAGCGCCCGCACCCGGCGCACGGCGATCTGGTTGCGCGCGCGTTCGAGATCGAGCGCACCCACCGAGGTGGCGTGTTCCTGCAGCAGGCGGTGCGTCTCGCGCAGCAGCTCGTCGACCTTGTCCGGCGTGGTCGATGCCTCGATCACGAACTGGCCGCAGGCCTCCATGACGTCGGCCGAGCACGCGGCGTAATAGACGAGGCCGCGACGCTCGCGGATCTCGGCTATCAGCGGCGAGCTCATGCCCTCGCCGAACAAGGCGGCCGCCACGCTCGCGGCGGGCTGGTCGTCCTTCATCGAGGCGATCGGGTAGCCGAGGACGACGTGGCTCTGGCTGCAGCCGGCCAGCCGGTTCGCCTTCACGCCGCCCAGCCACGTGGGGGCGTCCATGACGTGCGGCGCGCCCGCGCGCATGTCGCCGAACGCAGCCTGCGCCTCGCGCACGATGGCGTCGTGGTCGACGTTGCCGGCCACGCCCACCACCACGTTGGCGCCGCTGTACTGGCGCTCCACGTACGCGAGCAGTTCCTCGCGCGTGAAGCGCTCGATGTTGCGTCGCGTGCCGATCACGGCCTGCGCCATCGGATGCGCGCCGTAGCAGAGCTTGTCGAACTGGCGGAACGCGGTCGACATCGGGTCTTCCTCGTCCTCGATGAATTCCTGCAGGATCACCTGGCGCTCGCGCTCGAGTTCCACGGCCGGGAACGTGGGCCGGCGCACGAGGTCGCCCAGCATGCGCACGAACTCGACGGCGTCGCGCGCCATGCCGCTCAGGTGATAGGCCGTGTGGTCCTTGTCGGTGTGCGCGTTGACCTCGGCACCCAGGCGCTCGGCATCGATGTTGATGCGTGCCGCGTCGCGCGTGGCGGTGCCCTTGAACGCCATGTGCTCGACGACGTGGCTGATGCCCGCGTCGCGCGCGCTCTCGTGGCCCGAGCCGGTGCGCACGAACACGCTGGCGCTGGCGCTGGCGAGCCACGGCATGTGGATCGTGACGATGCGCACGCCGTTGGGCAAGGTGGTGAGGCGGGTGTCCTGGCTGTCCTGGAGGGTCATCTGCGTATTGTCGGTGACCTGGGCCGGCGCGGCCGCGGCGGGGCCTTGTCTTCCCGTGCTCGAGCGCCGCCCGTATGATCGCCCGCGTCGCCGTCAGCACCGGAGCCGTCCATGCATTCCCGCTTTCCCCGATTCGCCGTCGCCGCCACGCTGCTGGCCGCGAGCCTCGCCGCGCACGCCCTGGACAAGGTCGTCTTCGCCACCAACTGGAAGGCGCAGGCCGCGCATGGCGGCTTCTACCAGGCCGTTGCCGATGGCACGTACAAGCGCTACGGCCTCGAGGTCGAGATCCGCCAGGGCGGCCCGCAGGTCAACAACCGCCCGCTGCTGCCGGCCGGCCGCATCGATTTCCTGATGACCGGCAACCTGCTGCACAGCTTCGACAACGTCAAGAACGGCGTGCCGGTGATCGCCGTCGCCGCGATGTTCCAGAAGGATCCGCAGGCGCTGATGGCGCACCCGGACGGTGGCTACGCGAAGTTCGAGGATCTCGCCAAGGCCCCCGTGGCCTACATCGCCAAGGACGCGCAGTTCTCCTGGTGGCAGTGGCTCAAGGCCGACTACGCATTCAAGGACGAATCGCTGCGCCCCTACAACTACAACGTCGGCCCGTTCCTGGCCGACAAGAAGAGCCTGCAGCAGGGCTACGCGGTGGAGGAGCCCATCACCATCGCCAAGGAAGGCGGCTTCAAGCCCGCCGTGTTCCTGCTGGCCGACCACGGCTACAGCACGTATTCGACGACGATCGAGGCGCGCACCGACACCGTCAGGAACAAGCCCGACCTCGTCAAGCGCTTCGTCGAGGCCTCCATCATCGGCTGGAACAACTACCTGTACGGCGACCGCAAGGCCGCGGACGCGCTGATCAAGGCCGACAACCCCGAGATGAACGACAGCCTCATCGCGCAGAGCATCGATCTCATGAAGCAGATGGGCATCGTCGATTCCGGCGACGCGCAGACGCTGGGCATCGGCGCGATGAAGCCCGAGCGCATCAAGGACTTCTACGACAAGATGGTGCGTGCCGGCCTCTACAAGGCGGGCGACGTCGACCTGTCCAAGGTCGCCACCACCGAGTTCGTCAACAAGGGCGTGGGCGTGGACGTGCGCAGGAAGCTCACCGGCAAGTGATCAGGCGCGGCGCCGACCGCCGGCCATCACCAGCGCCACGCCGGCCAGGATGACGGTCATGCCCGCGACGATCGGGGCGCTGATCGTCTCGTTGGCGAACAGCGCACCCAGGCCCACGGCCACCACCGGGTTGACGTAGGCGTAGCTGGTGGCCAGCGCAGGCCGCGAGTGCGCGATGACGTAGATGAACGCGGTGTAGGCGACGATCGATCCGAACACCACCAGGTAGGCCAGCGCCAGCCACGACGACGCGGGCACCGCCGACGGCGTGAAGCGCTCGCCATGCAGCACCGCCATCGCCACCAGGCTGCACGCGCCGCCCAGCATCTGCACCGCCGCCGACATCGGGCCCCGGGGCAGGTCCAGGCGCGGCTGCAGCACGGTGGCCAGGGCCCACGACGCGGCAGCGAGGAACAGCACCGCGATCGTGCCGGGGTTGGCCGCCGCGTGCAGGTCGAAGTTCAGCAGCGCCATGCCGCCCAGGCCCAGCACGACGCCCAGCCATTCGAGCCGCCGCGGCCGCGCGCCGAACAGGCCCCAGGCGAACAGCATCGCGAACAGCGGCACGCCGGCGACCACCAACGACGCCAGGCCCGACGGCACCCTGGTCTCGGCCAGGCAGACGAAGCCGTTGCCCAGGCCCATCATCATGAAGCCGATCAGCGCGCCGTTGCGCCACTGCCGCCACGTGGGCCACGGCGTGCCGCGCCACTTCAGGAATGCGAGCAGGATCGGGCCGGCGCACACGTTGCGGATCGCCGACGAGGCCAGCGGCGGAATGCCGTCGACGACGACATGGATGGCCAGGTACGTGGAACCCCAGACGACATAGACGATGGCAAGGCAGGCGGCGAGCAGCGTGGAGCGCGAGGGGTTGGGCATGGAGCGCCGAGTGGAACAGAAACGTTCCGGCCCGCGCTGGCGGGGGGCTACTGGGACGCGACGCCCCACGCGGCGTCATTCCGCGCGAAGTCGCGGAATCCACCTCTGCGTCGAGGACGCCCTGGCAGGATGAGGTGGATCCTGCGACTGCGCGCAGGATGACGGCTTGGCGGATGATGGCGGCCCACCACGCCGTCATCCGCCGCCGCCCCGATCGGGCCGTTCAGGCCAGCACGTCGCGCTTGACCCTCAGGTCGTAGCGATCCAGGTTCATCACCTTGGTCCACGCCGCCACGAAGTCGCGCACGAACTTCTCCTGGCCGTCGCTCGCGCCATAGACCTCGGCGATCGCGCGCAGCTGCGAGTTCGAGCCGAACACGAGGTCCGCCACGGTGCCCGTCCATTTCCTGGCGCCCGTCTGGCGATCGACGCCCTCGAGCACCCCTTCGATGGCCGACTTCTGCCAGCGCGTGCGCATGTCCAGCAGATTGACGAAGAAGTCGTTGGACAGCGTGCCTGGGCGCTGCGTGAACACGCCGTCCGGCGTGTGGCCGACGTTGGTGTCGAGCACGCGCAGGCCGCCGACGAGCACCGTCATCTCCGGCGCCGTGAGCGTGAGCCGCTGCGCCTTGTCCACCAGCAACTCGGCGACATGGCCTTCGAGGCCCGGCAGCGCGTAGTTGCGGAAGCCGTCGGCGCGTGGCTCCAGGGGCGCGAACGAAGCGACGTCGGTCTGCGACTGCGAGGCGTCCGTGCGACCCGGGGCGAAGGGCACCGTCACCGTCACGCCCGCCTTCCTCGCCGCGTCTTCCACGGCGGCGTTGCCGGCCAGCACGATGAGGTCGGCCAGCGAGATCCTGCGGCCGCCCGCCTGCGCAGCGTTGAAGTCGCGCTGGATGCGCTCCAGTGACTCCAGCACCGTGGCCAACTGTGCCGGCTGGTTGGCGGCCCAGTCCTTCTGCGGTGCGAGGCGCAGGCGCGCGCCGTTCGCGCCGCCGCGCTTGTCACCGCCGCGGAACGTGGCGGCGGACGCCCACGCCGTGCCCACGAGTTGCGCCGTCGTCAGGCCCGAAGCCAGCACCCTGGCCTTCAGCGCGGCGACGTCGGCGTCGTCGACCAGCGGATGGTCGACCGCGGGGATCGGGTCCTGCCAGATGAGCTCCTCGGTCGGCACCAGCTTGCCCAGGTAGCGTGCGCGCGGCCCCATGTCGCGATGCGTCAGCTTGAACCAGGCGCGGGAGAACGCGTCGGCGAAGTCCGCGGGGTGGGCCATGTAGCGGCGCGAGATCTTCTCGTAGGCCGGGTCGATGCGCAACGCCATGTCGGCGGTGGTCATCATCGGGGCGTGGCGCGTCGCGGGATCGTGCGCGTCGGGGACGGTGCCGGCGCCGCTCGCTCCCCGGGGCTTCCACTGGTGCGCACCGGCCGGGCTCTTGGTGAGCTCCCATTCGTAGCCGAACAGCGTCTCGAAGAAGCTCATGTCCCAGGTGGTGGGCGTGGGCGTCCACGCCCCCTCGATGCCGCTGGTGATCGTGTGCAGGCCCTTGCCCGAGCCGAAGCTGTTGGCCCAGCCGAGCCCCTGCTCCTCGATGCTCGCGCCTTCGGGCTCCGCGCCCACGTGGGCGGCGGGGCCGGCGCCGTGCGCCTTGCCGAAGGTGTGGCCGCCGGCGACCAGCGCGACGGTCTCCTCGTCGTCCATGGCCATGCGGGCGAAGGTGTCGCGGATGTCGAAGGCGGACTTCATCGGGTCGGGGTTGCCGTTCGGGCCCTCCGGATTGACGTAGATGAGCCCCATCTGCACGGAGGCCAGCGGATGCGCCAGCTCCCGCGCCGTGCCGTAGCGCTCGTCGCCGAGCCACTTCTTTTCGGGGCCCCACCACACCTCGAGGTGCGGCTCCCAGACGTCGGGCCGGCCGCCGGCAAAGCCGAAGGTCTTCAAGCCCATGGACTCCAGCGCGACATTGCCGGTCAGCACGATCAGGTCGGCCCACGACAGGTGGCGCCCGTACTTCTGCTTGATCGGCCACAGCAGGCGCCGCGCCTTGTCGAGGTTGCCGTTGTCGGGCCAGCTGTTGAGCGGCGCAAAGCGCTGCGCGCCGGTGCCCGCGCCCCCGCGCCCGTCCGTGATGCGATAGGTGCCCGCCGCGTGCCAAGCCATGCGGATGAACAGCGGGCCGTAATGGCCGTAGTCGGCCGGCCACCAGTCCTGGGAGTCGGTCATCAGCGCGCGCAGGTCGGCGACGACGGCATCGAGATCCAGCGCCTCGAAGGCGGCCGTGTAGTCGAAGCCAACGCCCATCGGGTCGGACTTGCTGGACTGCTGGTGCAGAACGTCGAGGTTGAGCTGGTTCGGCCACCAGTCGGCATTCCTGGGGAGGCTGGCACCGGCATGCTGGCTGACGCCGTGCGGGAACGGGCACTTCGCGGGGTCGGACATGGGATCTCCTTGGTCTGATTCGCTTGAAACGCGGATGGCCGCGGCGCCGGGGTGCGCCGGCGTCATGCCTGCACTGTCTGCGCCCCGAAAGAATTGAGCCAATCAATTATTGTTAATTGATCGATAGCTTTTATGTTTCGTGTCCTGCCCGGCCATTGCCTTGTCCGGGGAAGACATTCGGGTCGCCAAGGTCGAGCAAGGGGTCGCGCGGCGGCTTCGATTGCCTAGACTTCCAGACCGTCGTCCCACCCGGAGTCCCCCGTGTCCGCCATGTCCCGCCTGTCCACCTGGATTGCCGCGCTCGCCGTCGCCACCGCCGTCGCGCCGGCTGCCACCTTCGCGGCCGACGCGCCGCCCGCGGGCCGTCCCGCCGCGCCCCCCGCGACCAGCCGGCTCGACGAGATCCTGGCGCGCGGTACGCTGCGCGTGGGCAGCACCGGCGACTACAAGCCCTTCACGTACCGCGTGGCAGGCGGCGAGCGCTTCATCGGGCTCGACATCGCGCTGGCCGAGGAGATGGCCCGGTCCCTGGGCGTGAAGCTGCAGGTCGTCCCCACCACCTGGGGTGCGCTGATGGGGGACCTCGCGGACGACCGCTTCGACATGGCGGTGGGCGGGGTCTCCGTGTCGCTGGAGCGCCAGAAGAAGGCGTTCTTCTCGATCCCCACGATGCGCGACGGCAAGACGCCCATTGCGCGCTGCGACGACGCCCGCAAGTACCAGACGCTGGCCGACATCGACCGGCCCGAGGTGCGCCTGATCGTGAACCCGGGCGGCACCAACGAGCGCTTCGCGCGCGCGCACGCGCCGCACGCGACGCTCGCGGTCTGGCCCGACAACCTCACGATCTTCGACCGCATCCTCGCCGGCGAGGCGGACGTGATGATCACCGACGCCATCGAGGCGCGCCTGCAGCAGCGCCTGCATTCCAAGCTGTGCGCGATCCACCCGGACGCGCCGTTCGACTTCTCCGAGAAGGCGTTCCTGCTGCCGCGCGACGTCGCGCTCAAGGCCTGGGTCGACCAGTGGCTGCACCAGGCCATCGAGACGGGCAGCTTCGCGCGCCTGAACGAGCAGTGGCTGGCGTATCCGTGGGGCATCGAGTCGCTGCGCACGCTGATCGACGCGCGGCTGCTGCTGGCCAGCGACGTGGCGCAGTACAAGTGGAACCACCACCTGCCCATCGAGGACGCGGCTCGCGAAGCCCAGGTCATCGAGGCCCTGGGCAAGCGGGCTGACGCGCTCGGCGTGCCGCAGCCGTGGGCCCAGGCGTTCTTCCGTGCGCAGATCGAGGCGTCCAAGACGGCGCAGACCGAGTTGTTCCAGGGCTGGGACGTGTTCCGCCGCGGCGAGTTCGCCGGCGCGCCCGACCTGGCCACCGTCACGCGGCCCAAGCTCGACAAGCTCACCGACGAGCTGCTGCACGCGATCGCCGAGAACTGGACGGTGCTGGGCGACCCCAAGCGCAGCGCGGACGTGGCGCGCGCGATGCACCCGATGCAGGCCGAGGATCTCAGCGCCAAGGCGGTGGCCCAGGCGATCGCGCCCCTGGCGCACTGATCCGCACAAAAAAAAGGCAGCCGAGGCTGCCTTTTCCGAGTCGGCGCCCGAAGCGCCCGAATCCGCTCAGCTTACTGCTGGCGCGAGCGGCGCTTGGCCATGAAGCCCATCAGGCCCAGGCCGGCGGCGAGCAGCGCCATGTTGGCGGGCTCAGGCACCGACGGCAGCGGCGTGCCGGGCGCGTTGGCCTGGATCGCCAGGTCATAGTCCGCACCCAGGACGCCCGTGGCCGAACCCATCACCTCGAAGTAGTAGTTGCCGGCGGCCAGGTTGGTGTACGTCGTCGTGACGGCGTCACCGCCGGCGAACGAGAACGTCGAGCCCACCATGGTGCCCGCGGTGGCGGAGGTGCCATCGGAGGTGCCGGTGTACAGCGTGAAGGTGGCCGGGTTCATCGACACGTCCAGCGACTCGAACTCCTTCGCGTACGTCCACAGGTCGGAGACGTCCGCGATGTTGAAGTTGTAGACGACGTCCACGTCAGTGGCCGCGTCGAAGTTGCCGTGGACAGCCGCGCCGGTCGGGCCGACCGTCGGGTTGGCCGACGTGGTCAGGTCAGGCAGCGTGGTGAACTGTCCGACCGTGGCGGCCGAGGCCGTGGCACCGGCAAAAGCCAGTGCGATCAGGACGATGGTGGTGTTCAGTTTCATGAAACTCTTCTCCTAGCATTGAGGGGATAAGGCCGAGCTAACGGGCGAATTGCCTGTAAACCATTGCAACTGCCATTCCCGCCGTCGTCGATCAGCGACATATCGTTTACACCTACCCGATTCCGTGAGCCTTCCCTCGTGGCGTAGGGCAATCTTGATGCACTTCTACTCATCCATGGACGACTTTTTCGCTGGATTGCCCGGTTAGACGTTCGGGTTCCCGCCAAGGCCGTTCGTGGTGCCGCGGGCAGGTTTGATCGCCTGTCGAAGTGGAGTAACGGGAGGGGGGCGGCCACAAATGGATGAGATTAATATGGGCTGGCTTCCCATTTATTTTGATCGCCATCCAGACCATATTCGGCAGCAAGCCGACGACCCGCCCATCGGCCGCCAGCCCCGTAGCCATGCGGGCCGGCTGGACGAACGTTCCCACGGCCGTTGTCGAGCCAGGCCTTTTCAAGGATTTGAATTTTCGTGCCTGCCAGATATTCAACGCCGACTGGCGATACCGGCCGGATCAATCGTTGGGATATGGCAACGATATTCGCGTCGAGAATCCCTCAACGCGCACGCTCGCGCTGAAATCCGACTGAATTTGCCGCGATCCCGCTCGGCAGGGACGTGACGAACGTAACAAAACCTCGGAGTTACTGTCGAGCTGCGTCTTGTTGCATCTTCCCGTATGGTCGAGTAGATAGTTCGGTAATATTCGCTGGCCGTTGCAAAGCGGCAACCCATCAAGTCGGGCTCGAATATTTTCTCGAACGCGACGCACTCGCTGCTCTGAATCGATACGCCGGCCTGACCGCCCGCGTCGACCCAACAGCGCCTGGCGGCTGGTCCTTCATTGGTCCTGCTGC
>Ga0068855_100002712_pt1 | contig 21829 bp, 22 predicted proteins | sample KBSCornC52_FD_66592 | JGI IMG/M metagenome (GOLD analysis project Ga0068855, IMG submission 66592) | Corn rhizosphere microbial communities from Kellogg Biological Station, Michigan, USA - KBS Corn C5-2 | ecosystem: Host-associated > Plants > Roots > Rhizosphere > Soil ...
GTGTTCTCGAGCCGCGATTCCAGATCTTTCGCGCGTGACACGGTGCCCTTATTATGCCAGATCCCAAAATGTGGATCGCGCATAGATCGAATCCGAATCGCCTGATCCACCTATGCATTAGCGATTCGCGGCGATTGCCTTGCCACGGAGTCATGCGACATACGAATGCGAAGGAGAACTTTTCAAAATGGATCCAGGAACTGTGGTTTGGCTGCCCGGCAGCGGGTTTAGCCAGGACGACTATAACGCCGCATGCGGCGGGTATGCGTGCGGCGCCGAGCAGTATGGCGACGGCGTACTTGTCTACTGTTGCCCTAACTAGGTGACCTTGGTAAGCGGCGGCCCGTCCGGGGTCGCCGCTACTTCGGGAGGATTATGGATTTCTACGAACAAGATTCAATCATTGTGATAGCCGGATCGGCTAACTCCGAGGAAGCCTGCCAGGTATTCTTTGTGGGCGATTACCATTATTGCGGTGACGCGGGCGGAGGATATGTGCTGTGCTGCCCGGGGAGTATGTAATGCCACACGTCATGAAGCGCGTACTGGTCCTCGCTGTGGCGGGGGGCGCCTTATGGGGTCAGGGTGCGGTGCCTAGGCCGGCGCAGGAGTTAAGAATCGCCCAAGGCTCAGGCGAGATCGCGACACTGTCGAGTTACCGCGGGCGTGTCGTGCTACTGGCCTTCATTTCCACCCAGTGCGTCCACTGCCAGAAGACATCCGCGGTTTTCGAGCAACTGGGGCGTGAGTACGCAGGCAAGCTGCAGGTCGCGGCAGTAGCCTTCGACGAAGGCGCGGATGTCGCGGCGTTCAAAAAACGTTTGGGACTGACCTTCCCGGTGGGAATCAGCACCAGCGATGCGGCACACGCGTTTTTGGGAATCCCGCCGGGCGCGCGCTTGGGAACTCCCCAGGTGGTCGCGATCGACGGAACCGGAATCATTCGGGCACAGAGCGAACGGTTGGGCACGCCCATGCTGCAGACGGCCGATTATCTCCGGAGCTTGCTGAACGCGATGCTGGGGAGCAGGACCCAATGATCGACCACACGCTGGTCATCTCGCCCGCCGGCGCAATTCTGTTCCATCTCAAGCAAGGATTCTGGTTGTACGCGTGGCCCATGATGATCGGATTCCTGACGATCCTGGGATACCAGGCACTGGGCCGTGTGGTGATGATGGGCACCCTGAAATGGCCGATCGTTTTCGGGCTCGGCAGCATGGTTTCGATGGTGTCGCTGGTGGGCTGGGTAATGATGGCGCGCGGCATGCACATGATCCCGTTCTATGGATGCGGTGTAGGTCTGGCCAGCGCCATGATGTCGCGGGTTTATGCGATTACGCTGCCGATACATCCACGGATGAACATTCGGGTCCTGCGAATCACCTGGCGTGGTGACGCGGCGGGCATCGAGCTGTTACAGCAGGCGCTGAAAGCCCGTGCGGAGACTTTCCGGGAGAATTCCGCACGATCGGGAGCACTGTAAAGTTACTGCGGCTTCGATGATTCCGGCAAACGACTTCCAAAGGCAGTGGCAAGACATCCGTCAGGATGCTCTGGATGCTTTTGAGAGAGTGGGCGCGAGCGGTTGGTATGTGCTGGGCCAAGAGGTACGCACCTTCGAAGAGGCCTTGGCTTCGCGCTGGAGATTGGAGCACTGCATTGCCGTCGCCAGCGGCCTGGACGCCATCGAAATCTCGCTACGCGCGCTGGGGTGCCGGCCGGGAGATCGTGTGCTGACCACTCCCGTATCGGCTTTCGCGACGACGTTGGCGATTCTGAAACTCGGCGCCATACCGGTGTTCGCGGATACCGATGAGCGCGGTCTGCTCGACCTGGACCGCTGCAGCGAAGTGGTGCGCCAAAGGCCGCAGATCCGCTTCCTGGTTCCGGTGCACTTGTTCGGGCACGCGCTCGATCTCGTCAAACTGCGGAGGATGCGGGAAGAATTTGACCTGAAGATCGTGGAGGATTGCGCCCAATCGATTGACGCTCGTTTTCGCGGTGAATATACCGGTTCTGCCGGCCAGATGGCCGCGACCAGTTTTTATCCAACCAAGAACTTGGGGGCAATGGGGGACGGCGGCGCGATACTAACGCGCGATCCAAATCTGGCGGCGCACGCCCGGGCACTACGCGACTACGGTCAGAGTTCCAAGTACTGTCACCAATACTCCGGCTATAACAGCCGCCTGGATGAACTGCAGGCTGCTTTTCTTCGCCAAGCCTGCCTGCCTCACCTGGAACAATGGACCCGGCGCAGGCGCGAGATCGCTGCGGCATATCTGGCTGGAATCCGGCACGAGGACGTCAGCGTGGTTTCCGCGCCAGAGGGTTCCGAATCCTGCTGGCATCTTTTTCCCGTTCGTGTGGAGAGTGTGGACCAAAGCGGCCTTCTGGGGCACCTGAAGGCATCCGGAATCAGCGCCGGGATCCATTACCCGATTGCCATCCCGGATCAACCGGCGCTAAAGGATGCGGCCTACGAGTTGGCAGACGATTGTCAGGTGGCCCGCCGCTTTTGCGCCAGTGAAATAAGCCTTCCGATTCACCCTTATCTGACTGACAGCGAGGTGCATCAGGTCGTCAGCGCAGTCCTTGCTTGGTGAGGTGCCTGGTGAGGGCTAGGGTATAATCCCCAGTTGAATCCGTTCAGCGGATCAAAGACGTACTTGTGATCAGAAGCGCGATGCTGGCCCGATTGATCCCGATTTCCCTGGCCCTGGCGCTGTTGCAGGTAGCCCTGCGCTTCCGGGATGACGCTGATCTGGCTCGGCGGCTTCGAGAGCGCGATGCCGGAGCCATGCGGGAACTGTACGACCACTATGGCCGGTTGATTTATTCGCTGATTCAGCGCATGGTGCGGAACTCGGCGGCGGCGGAAGACCTGGTTCAGGAAACCTTCCTGCGAATCTGGAACCGCATGCCGGCCTTCGATCAAGAGCGCGGAGCGCTGGGACCCTGGGTGCTGACGGTAGCGCGCAACCGGGCTATTGATTATTTGCGATCCGCCGACGGCCGAATGTCGGCAGGCGCGCTGGATTTGGACCGGTTGGAGCATCCCGGGCAGTTCTGCGATTTCGACAATCGGGCACTTTCACTGGACCGGGCGCGGATGCTCAAAGAAGCTTTTGAGAAGCTAACTCCGAATCAAAAGACAGTTATCGAGCTGGCCTATTACGAGGGTCTTTCGCAAACTGAAATGGCCGATCGCATGCAGCAGCCGCTGGGAACCATCAAGACTTGGGTCCGTTCGGCGCTAAAGGTATTGCGGGAACAACTCACGGAGGCCGCTACCGTATGAGCTGCGAAAACCTGCGTGACAGCTATGAGCTGTACGCGTTGGGGCTTCTGGATGGCGAGGAAAAACGAGAGATAGACGAGCACCTGGCCCGGAATTGCGTAGATTGCCAGAAGCATCTGAAGAACGCGCTGGCAATCAACGCACTTCTGCTAAGCCAGGCGCCACAGGTAGTGCCTCCGTCGCGGCTCAAGAGGCGTGTGATGGCGTCGGTGGGACGCGAACGTTCGGGTTTTGCGTGGATCGCGGCGCTGGCGGCCGCCGCGGCGGTGATCGTGGCGCTATGGCTGGGTATTCAACAGCGAACGACGGATCGGGAACTGGCGAAGGTGCGCGTGGATCTGCAACAATCCGCCGGTGAACGCGATCGCCTGGAGCAAGCGCTCACTTTCCTGAATCAGCCGGAGACGCGGCAGGTGAACTTCGGCCTGGATAAGCCGGCTCCGCCGCGAGGGAACTTCTTCCTGAATCCGCGTCTGGGAGTTTTGCTGATCGCTTCCAACTTGCCGGCGCTGCCCGCGGGTAAAGCGTATGAACTATGGGTGATCCCGAAAGGCGGCGCTCCGCGTCCCGCGGGAACATTTCGAGCGGATCCTCAGGGCACGACGATGCATATCCTGAACGGAACGGTGGATTCCAGTGTGACTCTGGCCGTGACCGTGGAACCCGAAACAGGCTCGCCGGCTCCTACATCCGACATCCTGTTTTCAGCGGGATTCTAGCGGAGACCGCCTTTTTTGTGTCCCATTTTATGACGCACCCGGCCTTTGCGCCGATAAATAATCATTTCGGGATCGACATTTAAGATATTCCCTTTGACATTTGAACTTGGAGACTCTCTGGATTCCTGGTAGTATCAGTACGCACCAATAGAGTAAGGGAAGAGGTTGCACTGGCCAGTTTTTTCCGAGGCCTTTGTCTTGTCCTCACCGTTAGCATGGCTGCTACGCGTCCGTCGTCAGCCATACGGGCTGGTTCGTCTGACTCCAGCTCCTGGTGGGAGACCAAAGAATTCGCCCGCTTTACCGAGACCGCCCACACGCTACGGGAGGCCGGTGATTTTGCGGGTCTGGAATCGGTCTACGTCGCGGGTTACCAGCGAGCGAAGGCGTTGGGTCACATACCGGCACAAATTAACTACTTGACGAATCTAGGGACCGCGCGAATGTTCTCATTACAATACGCCTCGGCGCTTGAGGCTTATCTAGGTGCAAACCTTTTGGCCGAGGAATCGGGGGACTGGGCCGCATCAGGAGCCATTGCCGTGAATCTATCCCTCATTTACCAGCAGGTGGGCGATGCAGAATCCGCCTTGAGCGCGTTGGAGCGCGGGAAAGCGGCAGTGGATCGATTGCCCGCTCCGCCGCGCTATATGGCGCAGCTGCTGATGCGCCTTCGGAGCGTGCGAGCAGATTTAGAAGAAGATTCAGGGGGAATCCGGTACCAGGACGCGATCGAGGCAGCGCGGCGAACCGGCGATCCCGAGGCGGAGGCTGCGGCGTGGGATTTATTGAGCGATCAGGAGATGGCGGCGGGAGAGCTGGAGGATGCTGAAGCCGCGCTGGGCCGGGCCTTGCGGCTGCGTTCTAAATATTCCAGGAAAAGTCTTAGCTTCTCCTATGCCGGAATAGGCGAACTAAGGCTGCGCCAGGCCGATTTAGCAATCGGGGAGCAGCGGCTGGAGCGAGCTCGTCAAGCATTTCTCTTTACAGAACGTGCGCTGACAGCGGGCCCTTCCGATCCGGCACGCTACATGCTTCTCCATCAGCGGGGTCAGATACGCGAAATGCTTGGTGAGACTCAGCTAGCGCTGGAGGATTTCAGTGCGGCGGTGGACAGGGCCAGTCAGTGGAGCGCGGGAGTGCCCCCAGGGCAATCGATGATGACCGGCATACATGTTGGACTACAGCATCAGGTATACGAGTCTTTCGTGGAAGCCGCATCGCGCCAAGCGCTACGCACCCGGAACCCAACCAGAGCTGCGGATGCCTTCCTGGCTCTGGAGGCCAATCGGGCCGCAAGCTTGCGGGAAAGCCGGGCGCTTGCACCCGTATGGAAGAAAAAACTACCGGTGACGTACTGGGAAACACTGGCAAAGCTCAACCGCGAAGACGTCCGGGGACTGGACACAAGTACTGTCAGTCCTGAATCCAAGCGTCTCCGTTTGGTACTCACCGAAATGGAATCAATTGCGGGACTGGGAGTTTCTCTGAATTCAAGCGAGAATTTCCGAACTCGGAGTTCACTTACTCATATTCAAGATGGCCTAAGTGAATCGGATTTGTTATTGAGCTTTTACCTGGGCAAGCGAGAATCCTATGTTTGGGCCGTGACGAAAAGCAGTTTGGACTTACACAGGCTGCCGCCGGCAGGGGAGCTGGGCGAAGAAATAGGGCGTTTTCGCAAGGCGCTTCTGACGAAGGCAGACTCCTCCGCAAGGGATCAATTGGGCGCGGAGCTTTATCAACGCTTGCTGGGCTGGCTCGATTCAAAAAAAGCTGCCAAGACGTCGTGGCTGGTGTCCCTGGACGGTTCGACGTTCGAGCTTCCTTTCGCGGCGCTGGTGAGCAGCTATGTGAACGGCCGGCCGGTGTATACCGTGGAACGACATTCCATACAGGGGATTCCGGGCGCAATGTTCTTGAATTCGCCTTCCGTGCCCACGGGATCTTTGGGAGGCTTCTTGGGAGTGGCGGATCCGGTGTACAACGCAGCCGATCCAAGATGGAAACAGAGATGGAAACCGAGCGGGCCGCGGGCCGAAGCAATGTCGCCGCCTGAAACTGTGCTGGCCTCAAGCGGGGCAGGATCGCCCCGGCAACTGAACCGCCTGGTAAGCACGTCGCGTGAATTGAGCCGTAGTACTCAAAGCTGGCAGGCCGATATGGGGTCGGCAGGGCAGATTCAGATCCCACCTATGCAAATCTTAGAGGGAACCGCAGCATCGCGTGAGGCGTTTCTCGCGGAGATCAACGCTTCAGGGACGCGGCAGGCTCCATTGACGATCCATCTGGCGACGCATGTTCTGGCGCCGGCACTGCAACCGGAGCAAGGTTTTTTGGCCTTCTCGCTGGAGGCAAGTGGCAGCCCGGGCCTGTTATCCACGTCCGAGATAGGGCTGCTGCACGTACCGGACGCGTTGGTGGTGATGACCGGGTGCGCCACTGCGACCGGAGACATCCGACCCGGAGTTGGATTACTGGGGCTTTCGCAGGCCTGGATGATGGCGGGCGCTAGAACGGTATTGGCAACGAACTGGCCCGTTCCGGATGCAGACGGCGATCTTATTCCCGCGTTCTACCGGACTCTGCGGGGCACATCCGCGGCGGAAGCTTTGCGCCGCAGTCAAGTAGAGCTTATTCATTCAGGCACCTGGCAGTCCTCGCCTTCCTACTGGGCCGCGTTTCAGGTGATAGGAGGTGGCCGATGATCCGTCCGCGCCGTCGAATATTATCGCTGGCGGTCAGGCCGCCTCCGGATGCGGCCACAGCACTCATTAATTCTGCCGGCTATTCGCCGGAGCCCACCGACGACACCGGAGAACTGAGCGATCCGCCGCTGGATGAAGCTGAAAGCGACGGGACGCTGGGCGAGCCGGTGGAGGAAACTGCCGATGTCCACGCCGGCTGGGTTGCTCTGGTGGACCGGATCCGGAGCGGAAAAATCGACGGGATGGAGGAGCTGTATCAGCTCTTCTCTCGAGGAATCCGCTTCTACCTGTGCCGCCAGCTGGGTCCCCAGGAATTGGATGACAAGGTCCACGATACTTTTGTCGTCGTGGTGCTGGCGATTCGCCGCGGAGAACTGCGGGAACCCGAACGCTTAATGGGGTTTGTGCGGACCATTGTCCGCCGCCAAGTGGCCGCGCACATCGACAAGGTGGTGCACAGCCGCCGCGAGCAGGCAGAGTTCGACACCACCATCCGAGTGCCAGATCCCCGTGGAAATCCTGAAGAGACGGCGATTTTCCGCCAGCGGATCGGACTCATCCGGCAGGTGCTAGCGGAGCTATCCGACCGCGACCGGGAGATTCTGACGCGATTCTACGTGGACGAGCAGGGGCAGGATCAGATCTGCTCGGAAATGGCGCTCACGGAGACACAGTTTCGCCTGCTGAAATCCCGCGCAAAGGCCCGTTTCGGCGAATTGGGGAAGAAAAAGCTGGTGAACAGAAGCCTGCACGCGCTTTTTTTGAGAACATCGGGGAGCGTGTCCCACTAAGACACGTAGTCCAAGTTGGAACGGAGGTCTCGTTTGATGCTCCGTTTTGGGAAATTCAGTGACGAAACGGTTCCCGACCCATCCTAGCGACGAGCTCCTCGAGGAGTACTTCTTTCACCGCCTCGAGGAGGCGCGACTCGCTGAGGTCGAAGAACACCTGCTCATTTGCGAAGCCTGCAGGAACGCGGTACGGGAATTGGACGCGTTCATTCCGAGCATGAAGGCCGCAGCCGCTCGCCCAACCGGGAGCCAGCACAGGAACTTGCCCATTGCGAACAGGATCGGCGTGGCGTCTACAGTGGCCCTGCTGCTTGTCGCACTGGTTGTGTTCCGGACGCGCCCGCTCGACAATCCAGCGCCGGCTGAGGTGACGCTCTCCTCCATTCGCGGTCTCGAGTCCAGAGCGGAAGCTCCTGCCAGGAAGCCGCTTCAACTCAACATCGAAGCTCCGGATCTGGTGAGTGGACAGGCCTACCGAATCGCGGTGGTGGATGCGGCCGGCGGAGTCGTATGGACAGGCGCAGCGACGGATGCGGGCGGCAAAATCTCGGCGCAGGAACCGAAGCGCCTCGCGATCGGCATGTATTGGATCCGGCTATACGATTCAGAAGGCCGGCAGCTACGGGAATTCGGGATGTCGGTGAAGTGAGTCAGACTTTGAGTTCGTAACCCGCCGCGCGCATTCCCTCGATAATGCGTGAGCGAATGGCCCCGACTTCGTCCGCGGAAAGCGTCCGATCGGGAGCGCCCACGGTGAGCCGGTAGGAAAGGCTCCGGGCTTTTTCACCCGATGGTGTGGGGAGAGTGAACTCCCGCAGGAAGGCGATCGAGAGCAGCGGCTCGCCGGCAAGTTTCGCCATGGCCGCCTGCACATCGGCGATCAGAGCGCGGGACCCGGCGAGAACCGACAAATCGAAGGCGCTCTCCGGGAATCTGCGCAGCGGCCGATAGCGCTTCGAGCTGGGCTGACACTCGAACAGACGGCTGAGATCCAGATCCAAGACCGCAGCGCGCCCGCCTTCGACCATGCGCGGATGGAATTCGAACAGGCGGCCGAGCTTGGTATCGCCCTGCTTTGAATCAACAAAGACGACGTCGGCGACGCGGCGCGGATGCTCGTAAGATGCCGACGAATCCGTTGGGCGGATCGAGACGCCCGGCAGAAGACACTCAGCCAGACGCTTTAGCTCGAAAAGGCCGGCGGCTCCATCGTCTTTCGAATAAAGCGCGGCAGCGAAACGCAGAACTTCGCGGTCAGGATAGATCGCGCGGCCGATTTCGAACAAACGGAACTGCTCGAGGTGGCGGGCGTTGTCGTTGATGTTCTTCCAAATGCCCGGCAGCAGGCTGGTGCGCAGCAGGTTCTGATCGGACGCAATGGGACTGACCACTTGCACGTGCGCGGCCGGATCCAGCGAGAACGCCCGAGCCATTTCCTCGCTGACGAAAGAATAGTTTTGAACTTCGGTAAATCCTTGCGCGGCAGCCATCTTCCGCACGATGTGATGAAATTCCCGCTCCGGACTAGCCGGCGGTACGGTGGCCGGCGTGAGCGGAGCCACAGGCGGGATGGAAGCGTAGCCCACCATGCGGCCGACTTCTTCCACTAAGTCTTCTTTGATTGAGACGTCCTTGGTGGCGCGCCAACTGGGCACGAACACCGAAAGGATGCGGGGTTCAATCTCTTCGACTCGGAACTCCAACGACTCCAGAATTCGCCGGACTTCTTCAGCGGGGATCGCGCGGCCGAGCTTGCGATTCAGCCAGTCAAGCGGCAGCACAATCGGCGGCTGCGGAGCCGGCAGGCGAGCGTTATCAGCCAGGCCGCCGACTAAGCGGATGCCGGGGGAAACTTCCTGCATAAGCTCGAAAGCCCGCTCCAGGCCGCGGATGGTGTTCACCGGATCTTGCGCCTTTTCGAAGCGCATGGAGGCGTCCGTGCGGAGCCTGAGCTTGGCTGAAGTCTTGCGCACACTCGATGCGTTGAAGTTCGCACTCTCGAGAACGATGCGCGTGGTGGAATCCGAAATCGCGCTATCCGCGCCGCCGATGATGCCCGCGATGGCCACGGGACCGGCAGGGTCGGCAATCACCAGGTTGGATGGGTCGAGCGTATAGCTCTCGTCGTTCAGGGCTTTGATGACTTCGCCGGCTCGCGCTGAACGAACGATAATCTCTTCCCCGTTGAGCTTATCGGCATCGAAAGCGTGCATCGGCTGGGCAATTTCCGCCAGCACGAAGTTGGTCACATCGACGATGTTGTTAATCGGATTCAGCCCGACGGCTTCCAGGCGCTGAGCAAGCCACGGCGGCGAAGGCTTCACCGTGACGTTCTCGAATACCAGCGCGGAGTAGCGCGGCGACAGGCCGTAGTCTTCGATGCTCACCCGTATCGGCGCGGCGCCTGAAAATTCGACGTGCTTCACGGGATCGATCAGCTTCTTGCCGAGAATCGCCGCAACCTCGCGCGCCATGCCGTGATGACCCCACAGATCGGGACGATGCGTCAGCGATTTGTTGTCGATTTCGATGACGTGATCGTTGCCGTGCGTCTCGACGCCTTCGGACTCGGCGGTCTTCAACGTAATGAGCTGGGCGAGTTCACGCGGCGGCGTATCGAGTCCCTCGACCAGATCGCGCAGCCAGTTGTAGGAAAATTTCATCGGCGTTTTAAAACTGCCCCAGGAAACGGAGGTCGCCGCCGGCGAACAGGCGAATATCGTCGACGCCGTAGCGCATCATGGCCAGGCGCGTGAGCCCAAGTCCGAACGCGAAACCGTTCCATTGTTCGGGATCCACGCCGCCGGCGCGCAGCACCGCGGGATTCACCAGGCCGCAGGGCAGCAGTTCCACCCAGCCGGACTGTTTGCAGACAGGGCAACCCTTGCCACCGCAGATCAGGCACTGAATATCGAGCTCGAACCCGGGTTCGACGAAGGGGAAGAATCCGGGCCGCAGACGCACCGTTACGTCGCGATGGAAGATCGACGAAAGCAGCGTCTTCATGAAGTACAGCAGATGCGCGACCGAGACGTCACGATCGACCATCATGCCTTCCAGCTGATAAAACGTGTGCTCGTGCGATGCGTCCACTTCTTCGTTGCGGAATACGCGTCCCGGTGCGATCACCTTCAGCGGCGGGCCAAGCTTTTCGAGCGCGTGTATCTGGACCGGCGAAGTATGGGTGCGCAGCAGGCGGCCATCCTTCAACCAGAAAGTGTCCTGCGCATCGCGGGCGGGATGATCGGCAGGAATGTTCAGCGCATCGAAATTGTAGTGTTCGGTCTCGACCTCGGGGCCGTCCATGATTGCGAAGCCTAGCGAGACGAACAGTTCCTCCAGCTCGCGCTGGATCTGGGTGATCGGATGCAGGCTGCCGGGACGCACACCGGGCGCGGGCGCGGTTAGATCGATCCATTCCGCTTCCAGCCGCGCGTCACGTTCCACGGAGGCTAGCGCCTCGCGACGTTGATCCAATCGTAATTCCAGATCCTGCTTGACGCTGTTCAGCAGCTTGCCGACGCTGGCGCGTTCTTCCGGCGTTAGCTTTCCGAAGGTCTTGCTGACCTCAGCCAGCTTGCCCTTGCGGCCGAGCGCCTCGACGCGAATGGCTTCGATCGCATCGAGAGTAGTGGCGCGCTCCAGCGAGGAAAGTGCCGCCGCGTGCAATTCGGAAATAATCTGTTCCGGCCCCACGCTACAGCTTCGCTCCAACGGCTTCCAGGAATTCGACCATGGCCTGACGCCCCTGAGTCAGTGCGAGATCCAGCGGCTTCTGCTGATTATCGGCTCGAGCGGAGGCATCGGCGCCGCCTGCCAGCAATGCGCGGGCGCTTTCGAGATCGCCGTTCTGTGCCGCCGAGTGCAGCGGAGTCCAGCCGCCGCTCTGCTGCGCATTGGCGTTGGCGCCGTGCTCCAGAAGCAGCGTCACGATTTCGGCGTGTTTGCCCGCGGCCGCGGCGTGCAGAGGCGTATTGGTCATGGGATTCGTAGATCGAGCCTTCACCGAAGCACCTTTGTTCAGCAACAGCCGTACCGCATCCTCTTTTCCGAAGAATGCAGCCAAATGCAGCGGCGTCCAACCGTCCGAACTAATGGCCGATACCAGCGATCGATTCGCCGTAAGCAATTCTTCCAGGCGCGGAATATCGCCCAGGATCGACGCGGCGAAGATGGCCAGCGTCGGGTCGGCTTCGACAAGAGTTTGGACGCGCGCGAGATCCCCGGCGCGCACCGCCTCGAAAAGTTCTTTCATGCTGCGGGCTGGAATACCTGGGTGCTTTTGGCAATTTCCCAATCCAGGTGATTGATATAGAATAACAGCGCCGGCGGCGGATACACCCCGTGAAACTTGTCCCACACCTGCTGCTGCCAGCCTTCCTGCAGGTGCCCGGCCACGTCGGCGTCCTTGGCGAAAAACCCATCCTCGTGCGGAATTCCCTGGTGATCCAGAACAGCGCGGATCATGTCCAGATGCGAAATCAGGACGGCCTGGGCGACATCGGAGGCGAACTCGTCGTCACGCTCAGCCATGCGCGTCCAGATGCGCGGCGTGGCCTTCCGCAGGGTTTCCGAATTCAGTTTCGTGAGATACAGCCTGGTCTTAACGCGATCGAATAGTTGGTAGGTCTTCAGGCGTCCCATGGAGATACCACGGAGCAATTGTGCGAAGTTTTCTTCGCCCAGCTGAAGGAAGATATCGGAAAGCTGCATCAGAGCTATTGTAACGGTTCTCGAACATTTCACTGATACAATAGTGCGCTGGGAGCACGCGGGCTAGGTCCGACGCGCGCTAGAAAAAAGGGAGCGCACAGACGAAGTCCGTCGTGCGCGCAAAAAGAGATGAATAATGTGATCGTCCTGGGCGCCCAGTGGGGTGACGAGGGCAAAGGTAAAGTAGTCGATCTTCTCGCTGAGAGATTCGACATCGTAGCGCGGTATCAGGGCGGGCACAACGCCGGCCACACCGTCTTCATCGGCGAAAAGAAGTTCATTCTCAAGCTGATTCCCAGCGGGATTCTGCGGCCGGGCGTGAGCGCGGTGATCGGCAACGGGGTGGTGGTGGATCTGGCGGCGCTGGCCGAGGAAATGGCCATGCTGGAGGCCGCGGGAATCGATGTCAAATCGCAGCTTCGCATCAGCAATCGCGCGCACGTGATTTTTCCGTTCCATCGATTAGTGGAAAAAATGTCGGAAGCGCGCGAGAACCGCATTCCGCTGGGCACGACGGCTCGCGGCATCGGCCCCTGTTACGAAGACAAGATTGGCCGCCGCGGGATCCGCATTGCGGACCTGTACGATCCGGCCAGTTTCCGCGCACTCTACGACACGCTGGCCGAAGACAAGCAGACCCTGGCGGACACGTTCAAGCTGGAGGGTCCCATCGATTACACCGCGATTCGCTGCCAGACCGAGTTATTGGCCGCGCAGATTCGTCCCCTGGTGTGCGACACGTCGAAACTGCTGGCCGACGCGATGGCTGCGGGAAAACGAGTTTTGTTCGAAGGCGCGCAAGGCACCATGCTCGATATCGACCACGGAACGTATCCGTTCGTCACGTCATCGAGTGCGGCAGCCGGCGGAGCTTGCACTGGCTTGGGCGTCCCCCCTACTCGAATTCAGGGAGTGATCGGAGTTTCCAAGGCGTACATCACGCGCGTAGGCACCGGACCGTTTCCCAGCGAAAGCGACGATGCGGCGGGCGATCTGCTGCGCCGTGAAGGGAACGAATTCGGATCGGTTACGGGCCGACCCCGGCGATGCGGATGGTTCGACGCCCCGCTGCTGCGCTACACCGCGATCGTCAACGGCTTCGACTCGCTATTCATCACCAAGCTGGATGTACTCGACCAGCTTGCTGAAATCCCCGTATGCGTCGGATACCAGTTGGACGGGAAAACCGTCGAGGACATGCCGGCGACTTACCGGGCTCTGGAAAGCATCCAGCCGCTGTACCAGAAGATGCCGGGTTGGCAGAAGACGACGCGCGGCATCACCCGTTACGAAGATCTTCCCCAGAAGGCGCAAGCCTACCTGAAGTTTCTGGAAGATCGCGCGGGCGTGGAAATCGGAGCCATTTCCACGGGTCCGGAGCGGACCGAGACCATCATTCGAGCGGGATCGAAGCTCGAACAGATGATGGGCTAAGAGGGTCGGGCATGCCCGCCCCCTACCGCATTCCGTAGATAATAGATACACAGAGGTATCTAATGAAGAAGTGGCTGGCTTTTGCCACGCTGGCTTGCGCCGGTGTGTCTTTCGGCGCCGAGATGGCGCCCCCCAAGGCAGGAAAAGTGGACATCCTTCCGTTGAAGGATGTGAGGCCGGGGATGCAAGCCACCGCATGGACCGTGTTTTCAGGCACCGAGCCGGAGGCCATGCCGCTCGAAATCGTCGGGGTCTGGAAGAACTACCTGGGACCCAAACAGGACGTCATCATCTGCAAGCTCGGCGGCAAGGGCAAGGAAACCGGCGTCGCATCGGGCATGAGCGGAAGTCCGGTGTATTTCGACGGCAAACTGATGGGCGCGATCTCGTTGCGCATGGGAGTCTTCTCTCCCGATGCCATCTGCGGCATCACGCCGATCGAATCAATGCTCGAAATTCAGGACTTCGATAAATCGCGTCCCGCCGATGCCAAGACGCCTGACAAAGTGCTCGCGCAACTGGACGCTCCTCCCGATGTGCAAGCCAGTCTGCTTTCGGCAGGAGTCCAGCCAATCACGACGCCGATGATGTTCTCCGGCTTCAGCCCGGTAGTGCTGAAACAATTCGAGCCGGTGTTTGCGCAAATGGGCGTCACTACGGTGCAAGGCGGCTCAGCGGCATCGAACTTGTCGGCGAAGCCCGCAGCCGGTTGGGAGAAAGCCCTGAATCCCGGCGAGGCGGTGAGCGGCATCCTGGTTTCAGGCGATATGTCGGCCACCGGAATGGGAACCGTCACCTACAACGACGGCAAGCGCGTGCTGGCGTTCGGGCATCCCTTCTACAACTTGGGCCCAATCGATATGCCCATGGCCAAGAGCGAAATCCTGATGGTGTTCAGCTCGACGTATCAGCCGACCAAGTTCGGCAGCGCCACGGAAGTTGTCGGCGCGCTGAAGCAGGACCGTTATACCGGAATCATGGGCGAGCTTGGCGCAGAAGCACCCACCGTTCCCGTCCACGTGCATGTTCGATCGCTGGGGCCCGGCGGCGTCGTGCTCGGACAGAAGGACCTGAACTTCAACGTATTCGTCCACCAGAAGTGGACGCCGCTGCTGATGAACATGACGCTGGCGAATTCACTCCAGCAGATGAATGAGTTCGCCGACGAAGTTACGTATCGGCTCAGCGGCGACGTGCAACTGGCCGGCAGCGAAAAGCTTCACGTATCCACAGTACAAACCGGTAACGATGCCATGGCTCCGGTCCCTTTGACTTTGGGCGCGTGGTGGGGCGACAAGTTTACTCGCTTGTTCCAGAACATGGTGACGACGCCGGATCTAAAACAAGTGGACTGCACGGTGGATCTTCTCCCCGACCGCCGGATCATGTCGGTGGATACAGCCTGGACGCCTTCGACAGAAGTCGCCGCTGGTGACGAAATCCCGGTCAAGGTATTTCTGCGGCCATATCGCGGCGAGCGCATCGAGCAGAACGTGACGGTGAAGATCCCCGCCGATTTGCCCAAGGGCGAACATCGCATCCTGCTGAGCGATGCCGTCACCTTGAACCGTCTGCAGTCGGCTGCGTTGTCCTCGAATCGCTATCTCGGTTTGCCGGAGACCGTCTCCCTGCTGAATCAGGAACGCGGAAACAATCGCTTGTACGTATCGGTAGTCCAGCGGCGTGCGACGTATTATTCGGAAGATAAGACGTTGCCGGCGCTGCCGCTTTCGGTACTGAACGTGCTGCAAGGCCAGCGGAGCGCTGGGCGGGCCTTGACCGGAATCGCCGAGAGCGCGGAGGAAGAATTTTCCGTTGCTTTCGATCAGATGGTGACCGGAAGCTTCTCGCTGCCAATCGTCGTTAGATAAAGGGTTCGGTAGGTTCAGATCCACATGCGATTCATCCCCGTTGTCTGTGTACTCCTGTGTGCCGGTTCACTTTTGCCGGCCGTCGATACGAAAACCTGGGAACAGAATTCCATGGAGGACTTCGACCGGGGCACGCTCCAGCACCTTTCGCTCTCGAGCGACGGACGCCTGTCGGTAGCGCCGCGATTGCGAGAAGTCTACGACCCGTCACTCGCGTTTCTGTGGGCTGTGGCGCGCGACTCCAAGGGCAACATCTATATCGGCGGCGGCAGCTTGGGGGGTACTCGCGCCAAATTGTCAGTTGTCGATTCGCAGGGGCGCGGAAAACTGCTGGCAGAACTGGACGGGATCACGGTGCAGGCGATTGCGATTGACCGCCAGGATCGTGTGTACGCCGCAACGTCGCCCGACGGCAAAGTGTATCGCGTGGACGCTTCCGGTAAAGCCGATGTGTTTTACGATCCCAAGACGAAGTACATCTGGTCGCTGGCGTTCGTCAAGAACGGTGACTTGTACGTGGCCACTGGCGAACAAGGCGAGATTCATCGCGTGACACCGGCGGGAACGGGTTCGGTATTTTTCCGGACCGAAGAAGCTCACGCCCGGTCGATGACAGTAGACGCAGCCGACAACCTGATCGTCGGCACGGAGCCGAGCGGCCTGATCATGCGCATTTCGCCCGCTGGGCAAGGTTTTGTGCTGTATCAGGCGCCCAAGCGCGAGATCACAGCGGTAGCCGTCGCTACCGATGGATCCATATACGCAGCGGGAGCCGGGGTCCGCGCAACCACTCCCGCTGCACCTCCGACCGCAGTAGGCGCGCCTCCGCAGCCAGCGGTGCAAATCGCTCCACCGCCGGGAGCCGTCCAGATTGTGCCGCCATCGCCGACGCCGGTACCTCCGCCGCTGGTCACGTCACAGTCGATCACGGGAGGATCGGAGATCTATCGCATCCAGACCGATGGATATCCGCGCAGGATCTGGAGCCATGCGCAGGATCTGGTGTACGCGCTCGCGTTCGATGCGCAGGGCCGCTTGCTCGCGGGCACCGGGAATCGCGGGAATTTGTATCGCATCGATAACGACCATTCTTATACGCGGCTTTTGAACGCCGAGCCGACGCAGATCACCGGACTCGTCCGCGCACCGGACGGGCGAGTGTATGCGGTGACGGGAAACATTGGAAAGTTACTGGCAATGGGCCCGGATCTGGAAGCCTCGGGAAGCCTCGAAAGCGATGTTCTCGACGCGGGCGGGTTCTCTTACTGGGGACGGGTTACAACCGATCCGCAAGTATCGGCCGTCGAAACGCGCTCCGGCAATCTTGGCCGGGCGCAGCGCAACTGGAGCCCGTGGGCTGCGCTGAACCAGGGACGCGTTGCTTCGCCGGCTGCCCGGTTCTTGCAGTATCGAGTTACATTGACTGGAACCGCAAGCCTGTCGGAAGCAGGAATCGCCTATCAACCTAAGAATGTCGCTCCGGTGATTGAAGCCATCGAAGCGACGCCGCCGAACTATCGTCTTCCTGCGCCCGCCGCCGCACCAGTAGTCAGCCAAAGCTTAGAGCTGCCGGCCATCGGCAGAAAATCGACCACATTTCCCGAGACCACCAGATCGGTGACGGCTACAGCAGCCAAGGGTTACGTGGGCGCGCGCTGGATCGCCACCGACGATAACAACGACTCATTGCAATTCAAGGTGGAGATCCGCGGCGTTGGGGAAACTGGCTGGAAGCTGCTCCGCGATAATGTCCGCGAGCGCTACCTGAGTTGGGATTCCACCGCGTACGCCGACGGCAAGTACGTTCTTCGCGTCACGGCGACGGATGCACCTTCGAATCCACCTGACCAAGCTTTAACCGCAACACGCGAGAGCGACCCTTTCCTGATCGACAACACGCCGCCGGAAATTACATGGGGCGCAACTGTGAGATCCCTCGGCATTGCAGTGGGGTTTCATGCCAAGGATGCACTGAGCACGCTAGGAAAGGCCGAGTATTCAGTGAACGGCGGCGACTGGATCGTTGTCGAGCCAACCACGCGCCTCACGGATTCACCCGAGCACGACTATCGCGTCGGGATCAGCAGCCCGCCGCCAGGGGAGCTAACGGTCGCCGTCCGCGTAGAGGACGCATTTGGGAACCAGGCCGTGGCGAAGACCGTTTTGAAGTAAACCAGCCAGTTTTGCGGACGCTGTGCCGGGGGCAAGGCGCCTGCGGGACTCTCGATCCCGGGCTCGAACTTCAGGGCTTCCACCAGGCTGGTGGGGACGATCTCCAATGTGTTGACCATACCTGCGCGTTCAAACCAGATTTCGGTTTTCGTGCCGCCGACGTAGTGGCCTGTAAACTCGATCCCGTTACGCAAACGCAGCATATCGGCTCGGGCCAAGTCACTGAGTAATAAGAAGAAAGAAAACAGGAGGGTGTACTTCATGACGTTCCTTAACCAACCCCACCCGCCGGGCCCCAAGGCGGTGGACACTATGGCTCGGCGGGTGTTCTTGCTCCAGCGCGGACAACTTTCGCGCTATTGCACGCTGATCGAATCCACTTTCACGGTCTGGCCTTCCAGCGATCCCGATATGGTGGCTTTCGGGCTCTTGTTGGCCGGATTGCCTTTAAGAGCGGTGGACGCTTTGGCATTGCCGGCGGCGTCCAGTTTGTAGACCTTTCCATCCGACATCTGTATGCCGAACGAAGTGGTCGAGGCGGACGCTTCACAGGACGCTAAATCGCTTTTCTGCTTAGACTCGGCGGGATTCTGTTGGCTTTTGTCGGTACAAGCAGCGTCAACCAGCTTCCCGTTCCAAGTCTCGGCATAACTGAGCACTCCGAACACACTGAGAGCAAGCCCAAGTTTGGCAATGGTTTTCATGTAGATGTACTTCCTTCTCTTCGAAATCAGCCGGTGAACCAGCCTCGCTCGTACTAGGCAATCTCCCTGCCACTTTCGTTGGTGTGCCAAGCAGGACGCTTCAGCGATGCGCACTAGCGGGCGAACAGTATTTTTTCCCGCCGGAACCCGGTAAAAACAGCCTGAATCGGAAAGCGCGGCTGGGGCGATTAAGATAGAACACATGGGTCATTTGCGGGGCCGCCTGGCGCTGATTGCGATCGCGCTGGTATCGGTCCTTACATGCGGAACCATTGGATTCATGTGGATCGAGCACTACCCGGTGTTCGATGCCTTCTACATGACACTGACCACGGTAACCACGGTCGGGTATGCCGAGATCCGCGGGTTGAGCCATCCCGGAAGGGTCTTCAACTCGTTTCTCATCTTCTTTGGCGTGACCACCATCTTCCTGGCAGTGGGCGCGATGACTCAGACCCTGATCGAGCTGGAATTGAATCGGTTTTTCGGAAAGCGGCGTGTAAGGAAAATGATCGACAAACTGGAAGACCATATTATCTTGTGCGGCTTCGGCCGTGTCGGGCGCGGCGCGGCGGATGAACTGCGAAAAGCCGGCACGCCCTTCGTCGTGATCGACCACAACGACGAAAGAGTAGAGCGCGCGATGACGGCGGGCATGCTGGCCGTGCTCGCCGATGCCGGCCGTGATGAGACGCTGCGGGACGTGGGCATCGAGCGAGCCAAGGGGTTGATCGCGACACTCGCGTCGGACGCCGACAACCTATTCGTCGTTTTGAGCGCCAAGACGCTCAATCCAAACTTGCAGCTTTCGGTGCGCATCGCTGAGGAGTCCTCCGAGCAGAAGATGCGGCGGGCCGGCGCCGACTTCGTATTCGCTCCATACACTACGACTGGGCATCACATGGCGCGAGCCATGCTGAAGCCGCATGTATTGCAGTTTCTGGATTTCACCGAGCAGCAGGGCGTGGATGTGGAGATCGAACAGGTGCAAGTCACCGGTCAAAGCGCATTTGCCGGGCGCGCTCTGGCGGACGTCGATATCCAGTACAAAACCGGCGTAGTGATTCTGGCGCTTCGTAAGTCCAGCGGTGAGATGCTCTTCAATCCTGCTCCCGAGGTGAAGATGTCGGCCGGGGATCACCTTATTGCGATGGGGGATTCCAGCAACCTGCGAAAACTCGGACGGCTTCTGACGGGAACCGCTTCCGCATGAGGGTTCTCACTAGTGAACAGATGCGCGAGGTGGACCGGCTTACCATCGAAGACGGCGTGCCCAGCATCGCGCTGATGGAGAACGCGGCCCACCGCGTGGTGGAAGAGATGATCCGCGAGTTTGATCCCATCGATCGCCAGAACATCGTCATTCTGTGCGGCAAGGGCAACAACGGAGGGGACGGTCTGGCGCTCGCGCGACTGCTGCATGAATATCAAGTGGGCAGGCTGCGGGTGGTGCTGGCCGCGGATCCATCGGAATTCAAGGGCGACGCAGCGGACAACCTAAGGCGCGTGCAGGAAATCGGGATCAATCCGGTATTCGATGTTCCGGCCAAGCTGCGGGAACGCCGTGAAGTGAACATCGTCGTGGATGCTCTGCTCGGCACAGGCTTGCAGGGTCCGCCGACCGGCCGCACGGCCGAACTGATTCGGGCCACGCGCGACTTTCCGCAAGCCAAGATTGTGTCCGTGGATTTGCCTTCGGGACTCGGCGGCGGAGGCGATTGCGTCCGAGCCGATATCACCGTCACGTTCACTGCTCCGAAAGTGGAGCACTACCTGGCGCCCGGAGCCGAGGAACATATAGGGCGTCTCGTCGTGTCGCAGATCGGCAGTCCGCCTTGGCTGATTCCAGGCGGTCTGGAAGTTTCCGCTCCCGGAGATTTTAGGCATCTGTTTCGGCCTCGCAAGCGCGAATCGCACAAGGGCGATTTCGGGCATGTACTGATCGTCGGCGGTGCGCCCGGCAAAACCGGCGCGGCTGCCATGGCCGGATTGGCTGCACTACGTTCGGGCGCGGGACTGGTGACGGTCGGCTGCTCGGATTCCTCGCGGCTGGCCCCGGAACTGATGTCGGAATCGTTCGATAACTTCACACTGGACCACAAGACGGTACTTGCGGTGGGACCAGGCTTGGGAATCCAGCGGGATCTCGTGTCTAAACTCCTTAAAGACGCGAATATCCCCACGGTGATCGACGCCGACGCGCTGAACTCGATCGCCGGCACGGATTTCCGAGGTCGTGGATTGCAGACGATCCTGACGCCGCACCCCGGCGAGATGGCTCGGCTATTGGGCGTGGATCGAGTGAGCGAAAGCGACCGCTTACGTGTCGCACGGACATTCGCGCAGGAACGTAATGTGTGTCTGGTGCTCAAGGGATATCGGACGCTGATTGCTTTGCCCGACGGAAACGTGTGGATCAATACCAGCGGCTCGCCCGCAATGGCCACCGGAGGCACCGGCGATATTCTCACCGGCATGATCGCGGGTTTGGTCGCGCAGTTTCCGCAGGAGATGGATGCAGCCGTGCGCGCGGCGGTGTGGCTGCACGGACGTGCGGGACAAATCGGAGCGGAAGAAATAACCGAGCAGTGCCTGATTGCGACCGATCTTCTGCATTACCTTCCTAAGGCGATTCGTGAAATCGCCTGAGCCGAAGGCGATTCATGAAATCATTCGACACTCATTCCGAAGAGGAGACCATCGAGCTAGGGCGCAAGATCGCCCGCGACCTTCCCAAGCGTTGCGTGGTCCTGCTGATCGGCAATCTGGGTGCAGGAAAGACCACGCTCGCCAAGGGGATTATCAGTGGGCTGGGCGCGGGTAATCCTGAGGAAGTCGCCAGTCCGACCTTCACCTTAATTCACGAGTATCCAGGCGCGTATCACATCGACCTGTATCGTCTGGACACGGCCGCCCAAGTCGCGACACTCGGACTAGACGAAATCTTCGACCGCGACGCTGTAGTGCTCATCGAGTGGGGCGAGAAGTTTCAAAATCTGATGCCCGCCGACCGGATCGAGATCACGTTGAGCGCCGACGGCGAACAAAATCGAAAGATCGTGATCCATTAACACTTCAGGTGAGAAAACTAAGCCGGATGGTGCACTATTTCTGTGACATTTTTCCGGCGCCACCTCCCCCGGCGGATTCCGGCAAACGTTTTCGCAAAGGATTGTTGGGAATCAAAACTACAAGTTGCTTTTTTTCAGAAGGTTACAGAACTATATTGTCACTCCTCGGCGGAGTGTGCTAATAATACAAGGGTGGGCTGCGGCACTTCTGCCGGGCTCCGTCCAAACAAGATTCTCTCAAACGTAAACTCAACTGGAGGTTGAACTATGAACATTCGACCGCTCTATGACCGGATCGTGGTCAAACGGCTCGAAGCTGGTGATGAAAAGACTGCGAGCGGG
>Ga0068855_100002715_pt1 | contig 21824 bp, 20 predicted proteins | sample KBSCornC52_FD_66592 | JGI IMG/M metagenome (GOLD analysis project Ga0068855, IMG submission 66592) | Corn rhizosphere microbial communities from Kellogg Biological Station, Michigan, USA - KBS Corn C5-2 | ecosystem: Host-associated > Plants > Roots > Rhizosphere > Soil ...
GTCTGTATGGGCATCATCCCGTTCGTGTTCTTGTTCGCTCCGGGCGATCGTACCGAACCGGAGCCCAAGGATACGTTCGACGGGGATTGAGCCGACATCCTTGGGTGTTCGCGAGCCGAGCTGACCCGTCAAAACTTCGACCGCGCGAAACCGCTCGCTCAAACCCACGTACTAGGCGGGAACCCACCCTGTCAAAGAGGAAGAGCGGCGGATGCGTGACATGAAATTTTGGTCTCTGTTCGGGCTTTTCTGCGTCAGCACAGGGGCGCTCGCCGGCTGCAAGGGAAAATCCAGTGTGGAGCTCGCGCCCGTCGCGTCCGCGCTCCAAGCCGCGCAGAGCGCAGCTTCGGCGACGCATTTCCGCGTCGACCCGGCGTCCAGCAAAGTCATGTTCTTGATGGACTCACCGCTCGAGAAGATCGACGGCGACGCTGCGGGCAGCCTAGAGGGCGATCTCTACCTGGATCTGGCCGATATTTCGCACTCGACCGCGCTCGTCAAGGTCGACCTGCAGAAGCTCGTGCTCTATCAACAAAAGCGCGAAGACGACAAAGGCGAGTATGGCCAGCGCAGCAAGAGCGATCTGCAGAACACGCACGCCAAGAATTGGCTGCAGATCGTCGCGCGTGAGGGCGACGTTACGCCGGAGCAGGCCGAGGCAAATCGCTGGGTCGAATTCAAGGTCGACAAGATCGACAATGGCTCGCTGACCAACGTCGCGGCCGCGACCGGCGCCACGCGCACGTTCACCGCAACGGCGAGCGGTGATTTTCGCCTTCACGGCCGCAAGCAGCGCAAGAGCGCCAAGCTCGAACTCAGCGTGAGCTACCAGGGGGACAAGCCCCAAGCGGTCCATGTGAAGACGATCGAGCCGGTCAAAATCGGCCTCGAGGAGTTCGAGATCAATCCCCGAGACAACGCGGGAAAGTTCGTGAAATCGGTGACCGAAGCGCTGAGCAGCAACTTGAAGGGCAAGGTCGCCCAAGAGGCGCCCGTCATGCTCGATTTCACCGCAAACGCGGAGTGAGCGCGCTCGTCCGCTCAGCGGCGCGTGGCTTCGCGAAGCAGTCGGAACCGGAGCGGCGCGCCCGCGCGTAAGACCTCGAGCACGAGGTCCGTGCCGGGCTGACCACTCAATCTCATCCGCGCGTCGGCCATGGAGCTCGGTGCCGCGCCATCGACGGCGCGGATCACATCACCCGGTTCGACTCCGGCGTGCTCGGCTTCGCTGCCATCCGCGACGGTGACCACCACCACCTCGAGCTGCGGCGCCGAACCGCGTTCGCCGAGCGTGATGGCGACGCTGCCGAGCGCGATCGGATCGGCGTCGGTCGCATGGGGCGCGAGCTGAATGCGCAATGCCCGCGTGCCGTGACCGGCACTCACCTCGGCCTGCGCCGAGCCTCGTCCGGAAACCGGCGAAATCGCGGAAATGAGCGGCTTGCCGGGGTGCACGCCCGCGAGCAAGAAATGGCCGTCGCTATCCGTCAACACGGCCCGGCGTGGCAGTTTCCCAGCTGGCAGATAGCTCGGTGGCTCGCCCACCATCACCCTCGCGCCCACCACGTGCTCGCCGCGTTCGTCGACCACCTCACCCTCGACCTCGCCAGCTTCAGTCAGATCGAGATCCGGCAACGTGAACGCGCGATCGGCGCGACCGGTAGAGTCTACGCGCGCGCTCATGTCCTCGTCGGCGAAGTCCGGATGCTCGACGTGCAGTTTCACGGCTCCCGGAGCAATGTCTCGAAATCGGAACGCGCCGTCGCCATCGCTCGTGGCTACTTTGCGCACGCCCTCTTGCTGCAGCGTCACGACCGCGTTTTCGACCGTGCGTCGCCCGCGCACTGCCGTCACTCGGCCTTCGACGATCACGCCGCGCTTGAGCGTCAGCTTGATCTCCTTGGGCGCCGCCGAAAAAGTCGCGATCTCCCGCGCATAGCCCGGTGCTTCGGCAATTATCCTCAAATTTTCAGCGAGCGCGTCGTCGATCGTGACCAGACCCTCGCCGTCGCTGAAGCGGGTGAGACGCAGCGGCCGCGTGGGTTCGAGCGACGTGACGTTCACCTCCACCATCTCGATTGCGCGGTCGTCCTCGTCGCGCATCGAGATGCGCACCGGCTCGCGCGCCGCGGGTAAAACGAGCTCGAGTTTTTCGCGCGCGCCCTCGGCAACGTGCAGTGATTTGCGCACCACCACCCGCGCGACGTCTTCAGGCCGCGCGAGCGAGAGCGTGATCTCCGCCGGCACCGCTGCAAACGCGAACGTGCCGTCGCTCGCGGTCGTCGCGAGCTCGGTGCGCGTCGCCCGCGGCGAGCTGAGCTCGACCTCGGCGCCAGCGACGGGTCGGCCGCGCTCATCGACCACGTGACCCTCGAGCGAACCGCCGTGGAGCAGCACGATCCGCACCTTGGTTTCCGCGCCGGCTACGGCGGTGACGAGCTCACTCGTCCCCTCGACGTAGTCCGGGTGCCGCACGATCACGCGCACCCGACCCGGTGTGACCGGGCGCGCCGTGAAGTTCCCGCCGCGGTCCGTGATCCAAGGCGGCAAATCGCTCAACGGCTCGCTGAAATCGGCCGAATTCGAGGCCAACTCGGCTTCGGCGCCGGGCTTGGGGATGGGCGGGACGGGTCCGGGCATGACCCCCAACTCGCCAGCCGGAATCAGCGGCACGGGCCCGGGCAGTGCCCACGCAAAATGATTCTGACGAAAGCCGACCAGCGCGGGCGTCTCGGCGATCGGCAGACCGCTCGGATCGGTACCGACGACCTCGATCGTCGCGCTGTCGATCGGAAAACCGCGCGCGTCCACCACTTCGCCGCGGATGATCGCACCGCGCGTCAGTGGCACGCGCACTGGGCCGTCCAGCACGTCGGGCACGGCGACGAGCGAGCTGCCGACGAACTCGAGCGCGCGCGCGCCGAGCGTCGCTGGACCGGAGGCAATCGGACCGAGCGCGACGGTCCCGTCGCTACCCGTGCGACCGCGAATCGGAAACGAGCTCACCCCGCCTTCCGCGAGCACCACGTCTGCACCTGGGACGACGATCGGGTTCTTGCCCTCACCGTCAGTGACGAGTGCGATCACGGTGCGTCCTGGTTGGAGTCGCAAAGTGAGCTGTTCGTTAGCGCCACGCCCGAGCTCGAAGCCGAACAGAGTCTCTGATACGAAGCCACCGAGGCTGGCGCGCAAATCGTAGTTTCCGGCGAGCAAACCAGCGATCCGCGCGACGCCCTGCGCGTCCGCCTGTGCGCTGCGTGCCGGCCAGAGCGTCGCGCCACCGATCATCACCGTGGCCCCGGGCGCGGGTTTGCCATCGACCGCTTCGACCAGCACCTGCAATGAGGCCAGCCGGCGCAAAGTGATCGCAAGCGCGCCGTGCACTCCCGTCTTCGACACCGATTCGAATCCGGGCGCAGACGCTTTCACCGACCAGGGCGCCGCCGCCAGGCGAGAGAAATGCGCCACCCCGAGCTCGTCCGTCAGCGCGCCGAACGGCAGTGGATCGCGCGTGTCGACCAAGACCGTCGCATGGGCGATCGGCGCCGCGCTCTCATCGTGCACTGTGACCGCGAGCGTCTCGGCTCGGTGCAGCACAATCTCCAGACTACGCGGCCCGGCCGTCAATACGAGCGCGGTCGACGCTCGCGCCAGACCGGGCGCCTCGGCCAAGAGCCAGGCGCGACCTGCGGGCAGCGCCGCGAACGACGCTCGGCCCGAGTCATCGGACGAGGCGGCTCCGGCCAGGTGAAACCGCCCCGCGTCCTCCCAGAACACTTGCACAGTCGCCCCTGGGACCACACCACCGCCTTCGCGCATCACCGCAACGCGCAGGGAAGCAGGGCGGTCACGCACGGAGACCGACAGCACATCGGCCGACTTTGCCGCGCGCACCGGTGAAAGCGGCACATCGCGCAGACCGAGCGCGAACACCAAACACGCGAGCACCGACAGGACGAGCGTCAGCAGCTCTGCGGGTCTTCGTGGGCGCGGGCGAGTCACGCAGGCACCATAACGCGGCCAGCGCGACCGGGCTTCCATCCCGATGCTATCATTCCGGAGCGGTGTCTCGACGGCTATTGATTCTGCTTGGGCTGGGGCTCGGAGGAGCGGTCCCAGCCTGCGGCGAGCGCGAGCACGCGCCGTCCTTCGTCGCGCCCGCGGAAAGCGCCGGCTCCGGAGGAAGCCGCGACGCCGGACTTCAGATCGTCGATGCCGCACTCGACGCCAATTTGTGCGGGGATCAAGAAATTCCGGCCATCTCCGAGCCGCCCAATTTGTATTTCATCGTCGACCGCTCGGGCAGCATGTCCGATCTTTTGCCGGGCAGCGCGAGCAGCAAGTACGAGAACGCGCGCATCGCAATCAGCGTCATGCTGCGCGCGGTCGGCCACCGCGTGAACTATGGGGCGGCCGTGTTTCCCGCCTTCTCGAACCCCGACGGTTGTGCCACCGGCAGCGAGATCTTCCCAACCGAAGCCGGGGATCCGCCGCGCTTCGCCGCTCGAGGCCAAAACGGGCCGGTCCTGCAGGATTTGCTCGATCGGCTCGGGCGCTATGCGCCCACCGGCGGCACGCCCACGGCCGCCACGCTCAAAGCGCTCGAGCCGACGATCTTCGGTCTCGGCGGAAAAAAGAGCTACCTGGTACTGATGACCGACGGCGCCCCGAATTGTAACGTCAATTTATCGTGCGGCGTGGATCAGTGCATCCCCAACATCGAGCACGAATCGATCGGCGCCACGAGCTGTACAGCGCCAGTCAATTGTTGCGACGCAAAACAGGTGGGCGAAGCGGGCATCGGCTACTGCGTGGATTCGGACGCCACTGTCGCCGCGGTAACGGATTTCGAAAACGCCGGCATCGACACCTACGTCGTGGGCATGCCAGGCAGCGAGCAATACGCCGCGTTGCTCGGCCGGCTGGCGCTGGCCGGCAATACGGCCCGCGCTGGAAGCACGCCTTACTACGCGGTTTCGGACACCAGCGAGCTCACGGATGCGCTAAAGGCCATCGGCGCGCAGGTGGCAATTTCTTGCACCTTGCCGCTCGCGGCGCAGCCCGACGACGTCGGCTTCGTCAACGTGTACTTCGACGGCCAAGCGGTTCCGTTCGACGCGAGCGACGGCTGGCATTGGGCCGCGACCGAAAACAGCATTCAAATCGAGGGGGCAGCTTGCAGCACCCTCAGCGCGGGCAACGTGCTGAACGTTCAGGTGGTCTCCGGCTGCAAGACGGTAGTGCGCTGACTATGTTCCGGTCTGATGTTACGGTCTCGCCCGTGAAGCCTGCTCCGGAGCTCGAAGCGTTGCGGCGTAGCATCGACGATCTCGACGGTCGCATCCTGCAACTGATCGCCGAACGCGTGCGCGTCGTGCTCGCCGTCGGCGAATACAAACGCCGCAACAACCTGGCCGTCTATGATCCGGAACGCGAACGCCGGATGCTCGATCGGCTGTGCGGCCAAGCGCCCTATCCGCTCGATGCAGAGACCGTACGCCGCATCTTCGAGCGCCTGATCGACGAATCGCGCCGCATCGAACAGCACAGCATCGCGCCACCGCCGGGCCCCTGATCGGCCCGCCTTCGCGGCACTTGGCGGAGCGCGGCCCGGCGACGTCGCGGCTCGGTCTCGCGCGTCCCTTGTTTTGATGGTCACGAGCAGCGGGCCGAGCTCGGCCCAGCCTTCGGCGTCAGATCTCGACCCGCATGCCAAACACGCGCAGCTCCACGCGCGCGCTCGTCAATGCAGCGTGTGCCACTGACCATCGTGCTCGACCCGGGGCACCTCGACCTCGAACGGCGCAGGCTGCTCTGCCGGACCCGCCTCCGCGCTCCGCGCCAAAACGATGTGCACGCGCGCGGCCTCGTGCCGCGCAGCCAGGCGCGCTCGCTCAGCGTCCTCGGCCGCCTCTTCGCGCGCCCACTGCTGCAGGGTCAGCCGGTCGCGCCGCCGGCGACGTCGCCAGGCCCAGGTGAAGACGCCCAGCGCGACCACCCAAAACCCCGTTCCGCTCAGCAAAATGGGCCAAAAAGTGTAGCGGCGCGAGACGTCATCGCGCCACTCGAGCTCGAGCGTCGCAAGCTCGACGCCGTACGCCGCGAGCACGGCTTTGTCGAACGCCTCACCCGCGCGCAAGCGCTGAATCAACGCATGAAACCGATGCGCGTCCTCGCGTCGCACCAAAAAGCGCACCACGTCCACCGCTTCAGCGTACGCGATCTGTGCTTGCGTCTCGTCGTTCGGAAAAGAGCGCTCGAGATCGCGCAAGGGGATCAGCGATCCGCCCACGTTCGCGAACAGCATCGTTCGCATGCGCACGAACGAAGTCTCGCCGGACGCGAGCACGGCGAAGCCTTCATTGAACCAGCGCGGCACGGCTTGGCCGTCGACCGCGTCGTGCAGCGCGACATGCGCGAGCTCGTGTCGAAACACCTCGCCCAAGTCTTGTTCGGCGCCGGGATGCACAGGCGTGAGCGAGAGCAGCACGAGCCCGATTTCCGAGTACGCCACGCCCGCCGCGTAATCCGGGTAGGGCGCGCTGGGCGGCGCAAATGTCGCCATTTCACCGGGCGTGCGCGCGACTTCGACCCGCACGGAAGAGAGCGCTGGAAAGCCGAGCCGCTCGATCAGCTCGTGCCGCACCGCGTCTGCCTGCGCGATCAGCGGCTGCACGCGCTCACGACTGGACGGGTGATAGACGAACCGCACCCAGCCGGCGTCGTAGCTATTGAAGCCGGCCGGGCTCGGCGGAATGTGTAGCGCGCCGCCTGCCGTGCGCGGCGCATCAGCGACCGAAGAGGGAAGCGCGCTCACCGCCGGAGCTTCGGCCGAGTCATCCGCGGCTGGCGGCAACGCGCGCGGTGGATCGACCTCCGTCGTCCCCTGACGCACCTCGCCCGACGCGGGCGGCGGTGGATCGCCAGGCAGGGCCCAGGCCGGCACCGTGAGGAGCAAGACCAAGAAGATGATCAGCCGAGCGGCGGCGCGACCCATCACCCTCCGAAATATGGCGCGGCTACGCTCAGCCGCCAAGCCAGAGCAACGGCCAGTGGAGCACGGGGCAATGTTCGGCGAGCTCGGCTTTCATCACTGGAGCGCGACCGAGACACACCCCGACCGTAACCATGACGATAAGCGCCGCAACCCCGAGGCCAAGGCCACGCCGGGCCAACCACGCAGGCAAGGGCACCCAGGCGGCCAAAGTGGAGAGCCCGAGCACGCGCAGGGCATCGAAAATCCCGGTGCGATAGCTGGGGCCACCCTTCAGCGCGTGGACCAAGCCAAGCAGGAGCGACGCCGCTCCGAGCGCCGTCAGTACGACGATGCTCGCGCGCGCGACCGTCCGCAGCCGGGATGGCTGCGCACCCGCCCAGGTGATGAGCCGGGCGCTCAAACACGAAAACGCGACGATCACGAATCCGGCGACCACCGCAAACGTCACGCCAGCAAGCGGCCGGTGGTGGGTGGTGGTTTTCAACATGGTCGCAAATGGGATCAGCGGAAAGGCGGAGGCGAGCGCCCCCACCGTGAGCGCGCGCTGGAAGCGTGTCGGCGCGCCTCGCGCAGCCAGCGCGGAGGCGAGCGGCGCCATCACCAGCGCTGCCCCTGCGAACAGAACGAAGAAGGCGTGCCAAAACAGACCCGGCCCAAAGCGCAGCGCCGCTGGCCCTGCGGCCAGCACTGCAGCGAGCAGTCCGGCGAGAAACCCGGCTCGCGCGCTCACACCGGCCGAAGCTCCAAACGGACGCGGTGGGCGGCCTTTTTTGGCACGTAGCCATTGGCTAGAAACCAGCGGACGGAGCGCGCGAGCCCCTCGCGCGCGGAGCGATGCGTGTAGTCGAGCTGAGTCTCCGCCTTTTCGCTCGTGACGTACACGTACGCGCCAATGTAATCCCGCGCGATTCGCGAAGTGATGCGCGGGTCGCCTCCGCGCAAGCGCGCCTTGAGCTCGCTCAGCGTTCCGACGAGCTGCAGCAAGCCCTTGCTCTTCGGCGCGCTCGGCTCGGCGAGCCCGGTGAGATCGCACAAGGTTTCGAAGATCTGCGTGTACGTCAGATTCTCTCCACCCAAAATGAAACTCTCACCGATCGCACCCCGTTCCATGGCCAGGATGTGACCGCGCGCAACGTCTTCCACGTCGACCAAGTTGAGGCCCCCGCTCGAAACGGGAAAGTGGCTAGTCGAAGGAGTCTTCAGATAGTCGAGGATCAAACGCCCATTCGGCGTCGGCTTCCAATCGCCCGGTCCCACGATCGTCGAGGGCAAGACGCGCACGATCGGCTGGCCTGCGTCGATGAACTCCTGAGTTACCTCGTCGGCCGCGACCTTTGCCGCGAAATAGGCTTCCGGGTCGTGCAAATTGCAGGCGTGCGACTCGTCCATCGACTCTGGAGTCGAGCTGACGCCGAGCACTGAGGCGCTGCTCGTGACCACAATCTTCTCGAGCCCGCGCGCTTGCGCGGCGCGCAAAGTCGCGCGCATGCCATCCACCATTGGCGTGACGATGCGCGCCGGATCTCGATCCCAGAACTTGAAATTCGCTGCAAGGTGATAGAGCCGCGTGCAGCCCGCAAGTGCCGCGTACACGCTCGGCTCGATGCGAACGTCGCCCACCGCGAGCTTGAAGCGATCTTGCGGAAGGCCGCTCAACGCGCTGATATTCGAGCCGGGTCGGACCAATGCTTTGACGTGCTCGCCTCGCTCCAACAAAAGGCGCACGAGGTGCGACCCGAGGAAGCCAGTTGCACCGGTCACCAACGAGAAAGGCTGCATGCGCGGCGTAGTACACCCAAAGAGCGGCCGCGTCAGCTGGCCGGAACCCTGAGCTTCACGGGCTTCTTCGCGGGTGCAGGCTTGCCACAAACACCACCCGCCCGTCGCAGCACTGCGTCCGCCGCCTGCTTCGCCTGCGGCGGCGCACCTTTGGCGCGGAGCGGCTGCAAGCGCGTCGCCAGATCCGGTGGCCGCAAATCACCGAGCGCGAGCAGCGCCGCCGCTCCGATCATGTGCTGGTTCGCGTCCGCCAGTGGATCGGCGAGCTTTTGCGCGTAGCTCGTGAGCGTGGCGAGCGAACCCATATCGCACAAAGCGGCCAGCGCTTGTGCCGCCGCCGCGCGCACGAGCGGATGCTCTTCGGCATCGAGCAACCGCTCGCGGATTTTCGGCAGCTCAGCCTGCGCGTGATGGGCGCCGAGCGCCAATAAGACGTGCGCGCGCACGTGCGGTGAGTCGTCTTCGAGCGCGCGCGAGAGCGCAGGCTCGGCAAGCGGCGAACCCTTCGAATCGGCGAGCGCGTCGGCGGCAGCAATGCGCACGAGCGGCCACGGATCGTTTGCCAGGCGCTCGGCGAGCGCAGGCGCGGCCGTTGCTAAGGCCGCGCTGGCGCGCACGGCCGCCTCGCGCACGCGCACGTTCGAGTCGTTCATCGCTTGCGTGAGTTGCGGCGCGAAATCGAGCGGGTCCTTGAGCACGGTCAGAGCTTGCGCGCGGAACCGCGGATCCGGATCGGACGCCAACCTTTGTCCGTAAATTGCGCGCAAACCGGCATCTTTCACGGCCAGTTCCGCGCTCGGCTCGAGCAGCAAAAAGCGTGTGCGAAAGCTGGCTTGAGGCGTCATCAGCCGAGCGAGCGTGGCTCCAGCAACCGGCTGAAAATCAGCGATCCGATCGCCCAGCGAGCGCAGCACTTCGACCAGCAGTCGCTCGCTCGCCTTCGGATCGCCGAGCAGTGCGACGAGCCGCGGCTTGGCATCGGTGGAGAGGCTTGCCCGCGCGAGTGCAATGCGCAAGGCCGCGCGCCGCGGACGAGAATCGACGTCCAAAAGCGACGCGATCACGTCCACGCTCTGCGCCGGATCCGCGAGCGTGAGCTCGCTCATGATGTTGAGCTGCTCGCTGCCTCGCGCCTTGCGCGCGGCTTCCGCCAAGAACGGTGCTGCAGCCTTGCCGCAGCGCCGAATGTGATCGCGCGCGTGGATGCTCTGCGCCTGAGACGGCCCGGAAAATACCGACAAATACGCGGGCAAGCTCGTCTCGCACGGCGCTTGATCGAGCAGCTCGAGCGCCACTCGACGCCCGCCCTCATCCAAACCGGCAAAGGCCCCCGCGACCGCGTCGTACGCGGGCTGACCGAGCACGCGCAGCACCGCCTCAGCGGCCTGCGCGCGTTCACCCCCGCCCGCGAGCGCCGCCACGAGCGCTGGAACGGACGAGGCATCGAATTCCGTCCGTGCGCGGAGCTCGGCGAAGGTGACGCGCGCCCGTGGGTTTTCGTCGTACGCACTCTCCGTCACGAGCGCGAGGCAATCGCCCTGGAGCGGCGGATCGAGTTTGATCGAGTAAGATGCACCGGGGAACTTCCAAGCGTCCTCAGGCATCGTGACGAGCGTGAGATCTTTGTTCGACGCGAGCCAAAATTCCTTGGGAGCGACGCCATTTTCCGGCTTGGACGAAGCGGGACGGATCACGAGTTCCAGGCCGGAAATCGGCAATTCTGGCGGCACGTTCAGCAACACGAACTCGCCTCGCCCGGCGCCGCCACGGTTCTCGGCCCAGGTCGTCTCGGGGTTGCCGTCGGTGAGTGCACCCGGGCTACCGATGGCACTCGTCGCTGCCACTGCGCGCAATACGCCGAACCCGTGCGCGGGCTCATTCGCGTCCAAACGCACCGCACTGACGTGCCGCGCATGCTCGCGCTCCTCGATCGAGAGCCGTTGCACCTTAGCCGGGTGCAATTTCAAGTCGCTGTTCGCGAGCAGCTGTGGCGCGAGCAGCGCCGGTCGCCCACACAGCGTCAAATCTTCCTCGATGTCGCCGACCACGATCCGCCGCGCGCCGCTCTCGTCCGGCGGCGAAATCTCCACGCTTTTCCCGCGGCGCATGCCATCTTCGCCCGCTACGAAGCCGGTCATTCCGGAAAAGACCACGTTCGGCTCACCACCGCCGAGCGCTCCCACCACGACCGCGCGGAAGCCGCGCCCGGAATGGGCGTCGGTCACTGCGACCACGATCGCTCGGCGACCGGCGCCGATGCCCACGACCGAAAACTGCGCGCTCGGAATGGCGGGCCGCAGCTCGGCGGGAAATGAAATCTCGAGCCCGCGATCGATGCTGCAGCCCGGCGCGGCGCAAGCTGCGGCCCGCAGTGAGCCCGCGGCGTCGAAGCCAACCGCAAGGCCGCTCTGCCCAGCACCCGGAGGAGCCAATGCAATCACCGGCGCGGCGTGCACCGCCGGTGCGCCGAGCAGGCCGGCCAAAACCCCGCCGCAGCCCAATATTTGCCGATATTTTCGGATCATACGCCGACTCCCGCCGCGGCGGGATCGACTCCCAGCGCGCGCAGCACTTCCAATAGCCGCGTGCGCGGCACCGACACTCGCGTCGGCATGCCGCCACCGAGATTGAGCAGGTTGACGAAATTCAGACCGCTGTCGAAACGCGCGGCGATGCTGACGTTGTCCCGATCGACGACCACGCTCACTGGCTCGCGCTCCTGGCCCAGAAGCAGGAGCAGCGTCTTGTCCACGCGCGTGAACTCCGGGCCGAGCTCGAGGAAAGCGACGCCCGGCGGCAAGCGCTGGTAGCCTTCGGCCGCGCGACGCGTCTCTCGCTCGATCGGGATCAGATCTTCCGCCGCACGATCGATCGGCTGCCACAGCGAATCGTCGCTCAGGCCGGCAGCCAGGTGTCGCACGATCAGGCCAAATAAGCCTTCGTCTCGCGGCCGGGCGCGGAGCGCGCGGTCGATGCGCTCGGCGCTTCGGCTGGGCACGCCGATGCGCGTGTCGATGGCCCGCGCGTCGTCATCACAGCCAGGGTACGGCTCGATGCCATTTCGGATCCACTTCGCCGCGCTCGCCAAACCGTCGAAATCCGTATGGCAGACGATCGTGTCGATGATGCCGATGCGCGCCACGAGCTGCTCGGTGATCATCTCCGGGCACGCGCCGTGTTCGGCCTTCGTCGACAGCACGAAGCGCGGGTCGTCCGCGTAGCGGACGTGCGCCTCGTGATCGTGGTGGTCGACCCAAACCCGCAGCCGGGGCCCAAGCCCTTCGATGAAGGGCAGGGTCACCTTGGGGAAGCCACCGCCGCTGCCCGCGCCGGCAAAGGCAATGTCGAGCACCGCGACCCGCCCCAAAACCTGTGCGGGTCTCGGCAACTTGCGCGGCGTTCCGAAGGCGAGGGTTTGCATGCTGGACGCGGGAGCACCGTGACGGCGCGAACCGGGCTACTATCACTTATCTGCGGAAGGGCACATGAGATTAGGTCAAAAGTCCGGGATGCGCGCGCTCGCAGCGGCAAGGCTCACGCTCCCGTGCTTCGCGCTGCTGAGCTCACTGTGTGCGCTCGAACCTCGCGGTGGCACGGCTCAGGCTCAGCCCGGTCCACCGCAGGCGCCCACCGTGCAGTGCAATCTGCGCGGGCAAGTCGTTTTGTCCGCGAGCACGACCATCGTCGATGCCCAGGGCCAGGCCATCGCGCGCTTCAGCGGCGCTCCGACACCGCTCGTCGCCAGCGATTTTCCGGCTGACGCTCAGGGCCGCGCGCGGGTCGAGACGGGCTTCGGTGCGGGCGCTTTCCGCATCCAGGGGTTTCTGGATGTCAGCCAGCTGCCGCTCTTCACCGCCACGAACGTCGCCATCGCACCGGGGCACCTTTGGATCGCGGAGGGCCGCTCCGTGACTTTGGTGGGCGCGGCCGCGGGGCGTTTGCGCGTCGAAAAGAAGCTGGTCTCACCGCTCCAGCAGACTGTCCGCGCGGAAGGCTCGTGCCACGCATTCAGCCTCGAACCGCAAATTCCCTCTGGATTTTCGCCCGCAACGGGGGCACGCGGCTACCAACTGAAGCGCGAGTCGCTGGATCTGTACGGCGATCCGACGAGCGAGACGCCGGTCGCAACGCTGCACCGCGCGCCGAACGCCGAGGCACTGCTGTTCTATGGCGGGGAACAGCAGAACGGCTCCGTTCGTCTACGATATCACGCAGAAATCATCGTCGACGCTTGGGCCAAGCTGAGCGCGCTGTCGCCGCTACCGGCGGGCGAGCTCGTCGACCAGGTTTCGCCCGCGGTCACGCACCACAACGTGCCGCAGTTGACGTTTCAAGCACCGCCCAGGCTGGTTCGGCCGACCCGCGAGGTAGCGCTGCGACGAACGGCAAAGGACAGCGATGCCAAGATCGGTGTGATTGAGCCCGGCGCGGAAACGTACGTGCTCGACCAGGTCGCGGGCTGGGCCAACGTGCTGCCCAAATCGATGAATGTGATGCCCGCCGCTCCGGGCCAGTTCTGGGCTAAATCCAGCGACTTGGGGCTGTGATCCTGTTCTCGCGCGGAACTTTCCGGTGACGCGCCTACCAACCGCCCCGGATGGTGTTAGCTTTTGCGCACTTTGGTAGACGTTTCTCTGATTCACAAGGCCCTCGCGCATCCGCTCGATCGCAGCGACTTTCCCCGCCTCGGCAAAAAGTACGAGGGCAAAGTCCGCGACAACTACAGCACCGCGGATGGGCGGCGCGTGATCATCGTCACCGACCGCATCAGCGCGTTCGATCGCGTGCTCGGCACGTTGCCGCTCAAAGGGCAGCTGTTGAATCACGCGGCCGCGTTTTGGTTCGAACACACGAAGCACGTCGCGCCGAACCACGTCTTGTCCGTGCCGGACCCGAACGTGCTCATCGCCAAAGAGTGCACGCCGCTGCCGGTCGAAATGGTCGTGCGCGCGTACCTCACCGGCACGACCTCGACCAGCATTTGGGTTCACTACGAACGCGGTGAGCGTACCTTTTGCGGGCACACGCTGCCGGACGGCCTGAAAAAGCACGCGCGCCTGCCGGAGCCAATCCTCACTCCGAGCACCAAAGCGCCCAAAGGCGACCACGATATTTCCGCGTCGCGCGCCGAAATCCTACAAATCTCGGGCATGCCCGCGGCCGATTTCGACGTCGCTGCGGAGCTCTCGCTGGCGTTGTTCCGCGAGGGGCAACGGCTGTGCCGCGAGCGCGGCCTGATCCTGGTCGATACGAAGTACGAATTCGGCAAAACCGCGGACGGGCAGATCGTGGTGATCGACGAAATCCACACCCCCGATTCTTCGCGCTTTTGGTACGCGGACAGCTACGAAGGGCGCTTTGAAGCGGGCATCGACCCGGAGAGCTTCGACAAAGAGTACGTGCGGCGCTACCTGGTCGATCAAGGCTATCGCGGTGAAGGGCCGATTCCGGTCATTCCGGACGACGTGCGCGTGGAGGCGACGCGGCGGTACATCGAAGCCGTCGATCGCATTACCGGGACGCCATTTTCGCCCAATCTCGAAGATCCGGGAGAGCGCATGAAGAAGAACCTGGCAGCTGCGGGTTTGCCGGTATGAGCGCCCGCTCGCCGGTTTACATCGTCAGCGCGGCGCGCACTCCAATCGGCTCCTATTTGGGAACCTTGGCTGGTGTGTCCGCGCCTCGACTCGGCGCCACGGCGATTCGCGCCGCGATTGAGCGCTCGGGCCTGACTGCCGATGACATTGGCGAAGTGTTCATGGGCAACGTGCTCTCCGCGGGCATCGGCCAGGCCCCCGCACGCCAAGCCGCGATTTACGGCGGAATCCCCGCGCAGGTCCCGGCCACGACGGTCAGCAAGGTGTGCGGCTCGGGGCTGCAGGCGGTCGTGTTCGGCGCAAAAACCATTCTGCTCGGCGATGCACAGGTCGTGATTGCCGGCGGCATGGAGTCCATGTCGAACGTCCCGTACTACTTGCGCGAGGCGCGCACGGGCTACCGCATGGGCGACGGCAAAATCGTGGACGGCATGATTTTCGACGGCCTGTGGGATCCGTACAACGATTTCCATATGGGGAACGCGGGCGAGCTATGCGCAACGGAGTACGGCCTGTCGCGTGACGCGCAGGACGCATTCGCAGAGGAGAGTTACCGGCGTGCGCTCGACGCAACTCAGAGCGGCAAATTTTCCGCCGAAATCGCCGCCGTCTCCGTGCCGCAACGCAAAGGCGATCCGCTCCCGGTGAGCACCGACGAAGAGCCGGGCCGCGGCGATCCGAGCAAATTCGGCAAGCTCAAGCCCGCATTCAGCAAAGACGGCACCATCACCGCGGCCAACGCGTCGAGCATCAACGACGGCGCCGCAGCGTTGGTGCTCGCGAGCGAGCAAATCGTCAAAGAGCGAAAGCTCACGCCGCTCGCGCGCATCGTCGGCTACGGGGGCGCAGCCCAGGCGCCGGAATGGTTCACGACGGCGCCCGCTGCGGCGATCGCCGTCACCTTGAACAAGCTCGGCTTGAGCCCCAACGACATCGATTTGTGGGAAATCAACGAGGCTTTTGCGTGCGTGCCGATGGTTTGCGCCAAGCTCGCGGGGCTCGATCTGGAACGGGTCAACGTGCGCGGCGGTGCCGTCGCCCTCGGGCACCCAATCGGCGCGTCCGGTGCGCGCATTTTGACGACGCTGCTTTACGCGCTGCGAGACCGGAAGGTTCGCCGAGGCCTCGCCACTTTGTGCATCGGTGGTGGAGAAGCCGTCGCGGTCGTGGTGGAAGCGCTCTGAAAGCGACCGATGTCGACCGTTGCCCGTCCCGCGTTTCAGAAGGCATTCGTGGCACTCAGCTATCTCGCGGGCCGGCGCGACGCAGAGCTCGTCGCCGCCCTTCGAACCGTGAACGAGGAGACGCGCTCGTTCGTGCAGCGCCTGGCGCACCCGGAACGCGAACGACGCGCCGAGATCTTGGCTCGCGAATTGTCGCGTGTCGCGCTTTCACTCGAGGCCCGGAGCTACAAATGACGCTTCGTGCGGGCCGTGTGCTCAAAGCCGACGCTTTGACGGGCGCCAAGCGCGTCGCACTGGAGCTCGAGGAAAAAACCTTGCCGCGCGGGCAAGTGGTGCCCAAGGCCGTGCTCGAAGCCGCCGAACGCGCTGAGCGTTTGGTCCAAGACGCACAGCGCCGCGCCGCGCAGATCGTCGAAGACGCAACGCGCGCGGCCGCCGAGCTGCGCCTTCGCGCAGAAGCCGAGGGCCGCGCCGACGCGGCCGCCCAGGTTGCCGCGCGCGCGCTCGCGCTACGGCACCACGAGGCCCGCGCCGACGAGCGCGCGCTCGATCGCAGCGTCGAGCTCGCACGGCTGCTCGCCGAACGCCTGCTCGGCGAGAGCTTGCGCGTTGCGCCGCAGCAAATCCTCTCGCTCGCCAAGCAAGCGCTGAGCGAAGCGCGGGGCGCCCGTCGCATTCATCTGGTCGCAAGCCCCGAAGATGCGCAAATTCTCGAACAAAGCTTGCCTGCGCTGGGCCTCGATCCGAGCACCGCCCAGGTCCGCGCCGATACCGGTCGCGCGCGCGGCAACTTGCGCATCGAAACCGAAATCGGCGTGCTCGACGCGGAGCTCGCACCGCAGCTCGAGCGGCTTGCGTTGAAGCTGCGTGAATCCCTGGCGCATGACTGACAGCCGACAATTGCCCAGCTCCGACGACGCACTGGATTTCGATGACGGTGAGCCAGTCAAATATGGGCTGAACCTGCTGCTCTTCGCGTTGACCGTGCCGAGCGTCTTTTTTGCAGGCTCGCTCTACGTAGACGGGCCGGTCGGTGGATCGCTGACGCGACAGCTGCTCGGGATCTGGCGCGGCTGGCCTTTCGCGGTCCCGCTGCTTGCGATCCTGCTGGCGCACGAATTCGGCCACTATGTGGCGGCGCGCGTCCACCGCGTGCCCGCGTCGCTGCCCTATTTCATCCCGCTACCGCAGCTCAGCCCCTTCGGCACGATGGGCGCGATCATCGCCATGCGCGGCCGGATTCGTTCACGCGCCGCGTTGCTCGATATTGGCGCGGCTGGTCCGATCGCCGGCATGGTCGTCGCGTTGCCAGTGATGGCCCTCGGCCTGTCCTGGTCCCACGTCGGTCCGAACACCGCGCCCCACTACACGCAAGAAGGGCAGAGCGTGCTGTACTGGCTGATGAAGCGCATCTTCGTCGGCCCGATCGGCGCGGGCCTCGACGTCCAACTTCACGCGACGGCGCTGGCCGGCTGGGTGGGCTTCCTGATCACGATGATCAATATGCTGCCCTGGGGGCAGCTCGACGGGGGCCACATCGCATTCGCACTGTTCGGCGATCGGCAACACCGCTTTGCCCGAAACATCCGCCACTGCTTGCTCGCGCTGTTCGGCTATAACCTGCTCAAATTCTGCCTCCCCGTCGTGCTTCACCGGAGCTCGATGAGCTACGGGTTCGCGATCGGCAGCTCGCTCTTTTGGCTGGTCTGGTGGGGGTTCACCGGCATCATCGCCCGCGTGTCCGGGGGCGCCGAGCATCCGCCCTTCGAGCCGAGTGAGCTTGGTCCCGGGCGGCGGCTGATTGCCTGGTCCTGCCTGGTGATGTTCGCGCTCTTGTTCATGCCCACGCCCTGGGCCGAGTACTGAGCGACGCTAGTGCAGCGCATGTGAGTTGAAGTCAAATATTTCGACGTGGCGCTACACCAGCAGCCTGCGGAGCAGGCGTGGGGTTCCGGGCCGAAAGCCCCGGCGAGACAGCCCAGTGCACTGCATGCCGCGAAGCGGACAATCGCGAAGCGATTGTCGATGGGACATCACATGCGGTGCACTAGGCGCCGAATTTGCGCTGCAGCGCGGCGCACACCACCGCCGGCGCGTAGCGACTCACGTCCCCGCCGTAGCTTGCAATTTCGCGCACCAAGGTGGCTGAAATGAAGCCGTAGTTCGTGCGGGTCGGAAGAAAGACCGTGTCGATTTCCGGCCGCAAGTCGGCGTTCGCGTGAGCGATTTGGAGCTCGTACTCGAAGTCGGTGCCCGCGCGCAGGCCGCGCACGATCACCCGCGCGCCGATGCTCTTCCCGTAATCGACGAGCAAACCGCGAAATGAAGCAACCTCCACGTTCTTGTACGGCGCGCAGATCGCTTGCATCAGACCCAAGCGTTCTTCCACCGAGAACAGGGGCACGCGCGCAGGGTGCACGCCGATCGCCACGACCACGCGCGGGAACAACTTCGACGCGCGATCTACCAAATCCAAATGCCCAAAGGTCGGCGGATCGAAGCTCCCCGCATAAACGGCGACCTGCGTGGTAGCGCTCATGGTTTGACGGGAGCCGCCGGAGCCTTTGCAGCGGGGGCCTTGGCCGACGCCAATGCGGGTGCGGCGGCGGGCGCCGCCTTTGCGCTCGGGGCTGTTTGGGCTGCGCCCGGTTTCGGGCCGCTGCTTTTCGGCTCAGGCTTGGCGGCGCCGGGCTTCGCGCCAGGTTTTGCCGCACCCGGTTTGCCAGGCTTGCCCTTCGGCGCTTCGTCGTCTTCGTCGCTCGCGGAATCCGACAGATCGTCAGACTCCTCGATTGGGGCGTTCAGCGCGGAATCAGCCGGCGCCATGACCTCGCGCGGCATGTCCTCGAGCCACATCGTGCGACCGGCGTCGGCGAGTGTCACTCGGAAATTGGCAAGCAAGCCAGAGCCGACCAGACCGTCTAACTCGATGCCGAGCCCGGCTTCTCGCTCTTTGACTGCATCGTCGCCGGATAGGCCGGGCACACTCGGCAAATCATACGCGCCGAGCTTGAGCAGCGGCACGGTTCCTTGTTTGAGCGCGCCCGCATTGGGCACGCTGCGCAGGCTGGAGGCCGGGACACCCGCCTTCTTCCAACCCGCGCTGTCGAGCGCCACCGGATAGACGATCGAGGTATCCACGAACAGCGAGCATTGAGCGGCAGAGGCATCCGCGCCGAACGCTCCGCGAATGAGCATTCCGCCACCGCGCACGTAGCTGAGCTTGAGCGTCGTGGCGACCGGCGGCGGCGGCGGCTCGTAACGACGCACCACGAACTGTCCTCCAATCAAGTCGAAGGTCGGGTGCAAGTGGCGGAGCAAGTTCACGCCGAGCAAGATCTTGATCGGAGCATTTACCTGCCGGGAAATCCCGGACAAATCCTTGGCTCGCGCCGGGACATCGCGCACCTCGACGCGCTCGCCGAAGCGCAGGGAGATCCAGCTCGCCTGGGCGCCGCTGGCCGAATCGACCACTGCCTCGCCTTCGCCCGTCGCGATCAGGCCAAGGCCTGGCTCACCATTGATTTCGAGCGGTACGATCATCGCTGCCGTACCTGTGCGCGGCATATCGGTCACGGCCAAGAGGCCACCGCTCATCTCGAACGGTTTCCGACCCGTGCCCTGACGCGCAAGTTTGGCGATTTCCACCGCCCACGGATCGCGCACCTCCGGATCGGCGACCAAACGCTCGAGCTCGTCCGCTGCGTGCTCGACGTCACCCGCATACCAAAAGGCGCGGCCCCTGAGTGAACGCGCTTCGTTCGATTCCAGCCCTTTGAGTACTTGGACCGTGCGTTGATATTCCAGCTTGGCGAGGGCAATTCGACCCGCGAGCAGGCGAACCTCCTCGCGATCGGGCGTGACCTTGAGCGCATTTTCCGAAGCCGTTTCGGCGTCGTCCAGGTCGCCTTGCCGGAAGCTCGCGTCGCCGCGGTCGAACCAGCGCTTCGACATGGGAGGCCAATCGGCGCCGGATTGACCCGCCGCTGCGCAGCCCCACAAGACCGCGGAAGAACACATGACGGCCACGAGGCGGGACGCCAACACCGAACGCAAAGCAGATCTCAACATCGATACCTGGACCGAAAGCCGTGAACCCGAGGGCCGGGCTGGGCAAAAGGCCAGCCGGAGATAGCCCAGTATCGCGGCGCGGTCGAGCACATCGACCTAAAAAGCCTGGCTTTTTGTGCTAGCCTGTAAGCCCGTGGACACCTTGGAACGAGCTGCCCCGGGCCCGCAGGAAAAAGGGAGAGATGTGCTCAATCTCCCGGTTCTGCTGCTCAATCGCTTCTTCGCGCCGGTGAGTGTCACGACCGCCCGACGCGCGCTCGTACTTTTGTACGGCGGGGTCGGGCACGCCGTGGACGTCGCGGGCGACACTTACGACTTCTCGGACTGGCGGAGCCAGCCCGTACGCGGCGTGGACGACGCGCTCCCGATCGTCGGTGGCGCACTGCGGGTGCCACGCGTTTTGCACCTCCTCCGGTACGAGCGCACGCCACGCGCGGCGGTGCGGCTCACGCGCAGCAACTTGATGCTGCGCGACGATTACCAGTGCCAATACTGCACGCGCCGACCGAGCCATCGCGAGCTCAACGTGGACCACGTGCTGCCCCGTTCGCGCGGCGGCGCCGATTCGTGGGACAATCTCGTGATCTCGTGCCGTACGTGCAATCTGAAAAAGGGCCGACGCACCCCCGCCGAAGCGGGCATGAAGCTCCTGAACGAGCCCAAGCGCCCACGCTGGTCGACGGCAAAGCAGATCCTGCTCTTGATGCGGGAACCGTTCGAGGAATGGCAGCCGTTCCTCAAAGCGGGCTGAACCGGCCGCTCGCCCCGCGTTGAGCGCGAGCGCACCGCTGCTCGTCTGAGCAAGAAATTGGCGGTTTTCTCCGCTGTCGGCGAAACGCGCGCAGAAGCTCGGACAACTGGCTAATATCCGGCGCCATGCGAGTCGAACGCTCTTTCCGGTCGTTTTTGGTCCTGATCGCGCTGGGCGCCTCTGCTTGTGGCAGCAGCCCACCGCCCCAACCGGCCTCGCCGGACTCTGCCTCCGCCGAGCCGAGCACGCCGGCTCCGTCGAAGGAACCCGCCGCCCCGAAAGCCGGCGCGGACGAGGAAGGCTGGGCAGGCGAAAACGCTGCCAAGAGCGGCGACGCCAAAGCCGCGGCGCCCTCCGACGCAGCGAGCGCACCAGCCCCGCCCGATCCGAAAGGGACCGAGACGCGCACCATGGACGTGATTCGGAAGCAGGTCCTCGACAATCGCAAAGCCGCTCGGAAATGTTACGAGGACGCGCGCAAAGATTTGAAGGATCTAAAAGGCGACGTGGTGATCCACTTCGTCATCGATCCCGAGGGCTCGGTCAAGTCCGCCGAATTGAACCAAGAGCGCTCCACGCTCAAGTCGCCGGTGGTGGTCGACTGCGTGATTGGCGTGATCAAGAGCATCAAATTCCCGAAGTCGTCGCGCGCCATGGAAACCAGCACGAATTACCCGTTCAATTTCACGCCCTGAGCCCCCAAGTACCGGCTTTTCGCGAGGTTCTGTGGTTACTGCGTTTCCAAGGCGAAGCCTGCTCCCGAGCGCTCCCGGAGAGGATCCGTACAGCGCGCTCCTCAGCGGGACGCGCGCGATCCATCGCGAGCACCGCGTCCTGCGCGAGAGTTGGCTGAACGAACTCGAGCTCGAAAACAAGGACGAGGTCCTGTTCGAGTTCGAGGTCTTGCTCAAAGCAACGGCCTGCTTCTCCAATCCCCGAAACCACCCGGGCCCGCCGCGCCGCGCACTGGTGGTCACGCAGGATTTTCGCTTCGCGCTCCAAACCTATCACGATGGCCTCGAGCGCGCGATTCAGCTCGCTCGGCAGCTCCTCGGCTCCCTCGACCGCGCGTTCGTCTTCCACCGATACCTCGAGACGATGTTGCCCGAGGACAACGCGCGCACGCGGCTGCTCACTCAGGGGGCGCAGCAAAATACGCCGCAAGAGAGTTTGGTCACGCTGCGCCACGGGCTCACCTCCGCCAACGAGGTGCTCGAGGGAATGCTGCGCACGCCGCGTGTATCATTTCGGCTGTTTCACGCGATGCTGGCGACGGTCTACCGCGAGATCGATCGCAGCGCGTTCTTCAACCCGCTGAACGCGCTCGAGTTCCGCCCCGAGTTCGACCGCATCAAATCGGCGCAGGTCTTGGAGCTGATCCGCAGCGTGCCGGGCGCCGAAGCGCACCGCCTGGTGGCGCTCACGTTCCTGTCGTTGTTCCGCAT
>Ga0068855_100002717_pt1 | contig 21820 bp, 25 predicted proteins | sample KBSCornC52_FD_66592 | JGI IMG/M metagenome (GOLD analysis project Ga0068855, IMG submission 66592) | Corn rhizosphere microbial communities from Kellogg Biological Station, Michigan, USA - KBS Corn C5-2 | ecosystem: Host-associated > Plants > Roots > Rhizosphere > Soil ...
CGCGCCACCGGCTTGCCGTCGTCCCCCGTGATCAGCGCCAGCTCCTCGTCCGAGATATACTGCTGGCACAACTGCATCATCTGCATCAGCGCATCCTGCAACGAAGTCAAAAACTGCTGCGCCATCCCGCTCTGATGCAACTGCGTCAGCATCGGCGGCACCGTCTCGGAAATGCGCCCGAAATATTCGTCCACGCGCATCTTGATCTGCTTCTGCTGCGCCTCGTTCCCCTGCGGATACGTCGGCGGCTCCATCCACGAGACATCCCCCGGCCGGTCCTCCTTGATGATCTTCAACGGCCCGATCACCAGCGAAAGCTTGCTGCGCCGCCGCGGCACCTTGATCGGCGGCACCGTCGCCAGGCTCACATTGTCGTTAAACGAATCCGCCAGCAGCTTCTGGCTCCACTGCTCCGTCGCCACCAACTCCGGCACGCCTCGCGAATCCAGCAGCCGGCTGCCGATGATCTCGCGCATGAACCACGTGAACGGATATTCCCCGTGCTTGAAATCCAGCAGCCGCCGGTCGTACGCCGTGAAATCCACCTGCCCGTGCAGCGTCAGGTAATAGATGCCCGGCACGTTGTCCTCATTCACCGCCTTGTAATAACTGTGCACCAGCTCGTACATCCCGCGGTACGCATCCTTGCTCTCCTCCTGCTTGATCACCATGAAATCCCCCTGCGTCGGGTTCCGGCGATACAGCGGGAACATCGAATCCGCCTCGTGCTCCAGCACCTCCTCCACAAAATCCGGATCGTACCCCTCGCTCACGATTCGCTCGCGCAACTCCGCCTCGCTCACCCACTCGCGCACGAAATACGCGCGACACCGCTGGCCGTCGCTCGTGTTCGTCGGAAAGAAAATATCCTCGTACAACCGGTACGCGCACAGCACCGGATGATCGTTCTTTAGGTACGGGCTCGGAAATTCCGCCTGCTCGGCCGTCCGCAGGTCCGCCACCACCTGCCTCGCCCGCTTGTCCGACAGGTGCGGCAAAAATTGCTGCAACGCCTGCGCGCTCCCCGCGTCCTGGTCCGGGTTCATCAGCTCCGCCTCCAGGTGCGCGATCGTCATCGCGTCCACCCCCGTCTGCTGCAACAGTTGCAGGATCTGTTGCATCGTGATCGTCTGCATCTCCAGTTGCACCTCCTGCTCCCACCACACGCCCAGGATCGCGCCCGCCGGCGAATCCGCCTCCTGATACTGCGCCAGCTTCACGATCTCCCGGAAATACTGGCTCCCCAGCTTGTTCTTCAACACCCACTTCAGCACCGTCGTCAGGCGATGCCCCAGGTCCTCGTTCTCCAACTCCAGCCCCTTCACGCGCGGCAGATTGCGCAGCGCCGCCGCCGTCAGGATCAGCACCCGCTCGTTCACGATCTGGTCCGCCAATCTGATCCGGGCGTCCGAAGCGCCCTCGAACGGGAACGCCGGCTTGCCGTCCTGCGCATCCGCGTGCTTCCGGCCGTCCGGCGATTGCCCCTCCCAGATCGTGAACCGCACCTCCTCGCTCGCGAACCGCCGCTCGTTCACATTGTACGCCGCCGCCCGGGCGATCTGCGCGCACTCATCCTTGAACTTCAGCAATTCCTCTTTCGTCACCTCGGCGTTGCCGCCGTCGCCGGCCACCATCGCCACATTCGTTTCCGTGTTCACTTGGTCTTTGGTCATAAAAATCCGTTCACTATTTGCCCATGGCCTTGTTGGTGCCCGGGCGGGTTGCTGTCTTGGGAACGGATGCGTGGGTGGCCGGCGGAGTGGAACCGTTACCAGTGAGTGAAACTGGCGTTAAAACCTGTGGTATGAGTTTTAACAAATCCTGTCGAGCAAAATGTGCGCGCTTGCTCCCCGGCAGCACCCGCGCCTGCAACGTCCCCGCCCGGATCAGCTTCGTCATCTCCTCCTCCGAAAAGCCGAAGATGTCCCGCACCTCCCCGCGCCGGAAATAAAACTTCTGCGGCAGCTCGATGCTCGTCGCGTTGCTCATGCGGCTGGACCTCCGGTTGGTTCGTTCCATGTCGCCTCCACGGCTTTCACAGCCTTCAAAATCTCATCCGTCTCCACCGGCCCCAGCACAAAGATTGCCGCGCCGATCGGCTTTTCCTGCGCATCGCGATACACGATCTGCTGCATCGCCGCGTTCATCGCCCCCAGATTGAAAAACTTTTCCTTGATGGAGTCGCTGACTAATCCCGGCTGTTCTGTGGTTGGTTCGCTCATAGGTTTTAAAAATCCGTGTTCATCTGTGTCCATCCGTGGTTAATAAAAATTCTTCGGTTGCGCCACAAAATCGCTGCGGTGGCCGTCCACGGCCCCTTCGTCCTCCGTCACCCCGCCCAGGTACGGGCATTCGTCTAGGAAAAAGTACCGGTCACAATCCACCGGATCTTTGCACGCCCCGTCCATCGCCCGCCGCCCCTCCTTCGTCATCCCCGTCCACGTCATGAGCGCAAAAATGCTGTTCACGCACTCCTCGCTCACGTACAGCTTCGGCGCGTTGAAATAATCCACCGGCTTCGTCTCGTCATAATCCAGCGCATCCTGGATCATCGTCACCCCCTCCTCGATATCGTCGCCCGGCGTCGCCTCGAAAAACAGGTTGATGTCCGCAAAATTCTCGATCAACGTCACCGGCCGGTCGTTCTCCAGCTTCGGCGTGCTCCCGAACCGGCTGTCGATCTTCCGGTCCTGGATCACCTCGCGCGCCCCGTTGTGCTCGCTCATCCCGTCCAGGAACTCCTCGCGCACCTCCTTCGGCATCTGCATGAACTCCCGCTCGTATTTCTTCAAATCATGCCAGCCCTCCAGCCGCGCGATCTCCTCCTTGTACCGCCGCAACCCCCAGCCGAACGGCTTCTGCGCCGGCCCCCGCTTCCCGTCCGGATGCTTCCCGTCCGGCAACGCCCACGGCCCCGGCACGCCGATCCCAGGTATCGAATAATTCCCAGGCCACTCGCGATAGATGTACACCGCCCGCGGTGTCACCCGGTACCACTTCATGAAAAAATTGCGACCCGCCGGGTCCACCCGCTGATAATTCGTCCCCTCCTTGGGGATCTGGTTCGCCGGGATCACGTGCACCGTCCGGTTGAACTTCTTGAACCGTGCGCTCATCGTCTTCGTCGCGATCCCGTAAAAGCGTTCCTTGATGAAATCCGCCGGCTTCCCCGCGATCTTGCGCCAGATGTTCTTTGGGTTCCCGTACGGATTGTCGCTCGAATGGAAATACACCACCGCCCGCTCCACCTCCTGGTTCTCTCCCGGTGCGCACTTCAACACCCGCGGCACCACCTCGAACTCCCGCCCCGCCGGCACCGGCACCTGGCCGCTGTTGACCGGGTTCACATCGCTCGCCCCCTCCCACGCCTCCAGCCACTTCTGACACTGCTCCGGGCGGCTTTGCGGATACAGCGCCGCCCGCTTCTCTGTCACCGCCCGCCACAATTCCTCGTACTCCGCCTCCGACACTCCGAGCGCCCGGACCGGGTCCGGCTTGCCCCCGTCTTTCGGACATAAAAATGCCACGCTCTCCTTCACCACCTCCGCCCCGTCGCACAGCAACCGCACCGTCTCCGTATAACCCTCCACCGGCGTGAACGTGATCACCACCCACCCGTTCTTCTCCGCCACGCGCAGCTCCAGCGTCTCCACCCAGTCGCTCGGCACCAGCTCGTCCGGCCACACGATCTCCAGGTTGCCGCCCTCAATTGACCGGATGTCCTGCTCATACGCCTTGAACGTGCAGCTCGCCCCCGCCTCCCCCGAAGTCGCGCTCTGCGGCGGCAGCACGAACTGCTCGTCGCTAAAACCCGTCTTCTGCTTGTACGCGATATATGCCGTCTTTCCCTTGATGTCCCCGCCCTTCAAGTGCGACGGCAGGTAATTGTAAAACAGCGGCTGCTGGTAATCCCGGCTCATCTGCAATGTGCTGTGCAGCGCCCACGCCTTCGCCGCCACGTAATGGAACAGCACCCGCATCGTCCGGTTCGCCGCGAACTGCGTCTTCCCCGCGCGATTCCCGCCCAGGATCAGCAACGTCCGCACCGCCTTGTCGAACCGCAGATGCTTCCGCATCTGCTCCGCCCACACCTTCTCCACCCACGGCATGCCCAGCAACGCATCACACACCCGCCAGATCGGCGGCTGCCACAGATGCGAGAACGGGTCCGCCTTCTCCTCCGCGATGATCCGCTCCCGCCGCACCATCGCCTCGTTCCAGGCCTGCGACCCCATCGCCACCGCCTGCTCGGCCGTCGGCAGGCCCAGCACCGGATGCGCCGTCGGTTGAAAAGGTTTGGCCATGATTATTGCTCCTTCCACCAGTCACCCGCGTCCGGTTTGACGTTGCCGCCCTTCAGTTGGACGATCTCCGCCGCCATCGAACCCGCCAGCGCCTCCATGAATTGCAACTTGTTCTGCAACATCTTCACCTGGTGCTTGCGCGATTCCTCCCGCTCCTGATGCAGCTTGTGCACCTCCGCCCAGCCGCGGACCGTTTCCGTCCAGATGCGAGCCAGCGCGATAAACGCCAGCCAACCCACCACCGCCGCCACCGCCAGCAACACGATCAAAAGCGTTTCATTCATAGGTTTTCTTTGTTTCCGTGTTTAATCCGTGTTCATCCGTGGCTAATTGCGTTTCTGCCCATTCACTCCCGTCAGAATGCGTGGCTCCGTCAGCGCTAGGTAATACGCATTAAAACTCTGTCGTGCCTCCTCCGGCCCCCACGGCAACACTGTCCCCGGCAACGGCGCGATATGCTCCGTGCTCCACTTGTGCGGCGAGGCCGGCAGCAGATCCCGCCGCTCCGTCATCAACGCCCGCACATCCGCCTCCTTCACCCGCGGATCCAGCTCGAACGGCAGCCCGAACTTCAACGCGATCGCGTGCCAGATGCGCCACTCGATCTCCTTGAACTCCGGCAGATGCAACTTCAGCGGCTGCACCATGTCCCCGCAATACGCCTCCGTCGCGTCATGCAACAACCCCTGCAACTGCAACTCCGGCGGCAACTGCATCGCCACCAGGATCGAATGTTGCGCCACCGAATAAAACTGCCGGCAATGCCCCCCGAACCGGCAGATGTTCGCCAGCGCATGCGCGATGTCCTCCAGGCACACCTCCGCCGGCAGCGGCGACATCGGATAAAACTGCCGCCCCGAAAACGTCAGTTGCCAGTTCCCCCGCCCGTCCGGGGCCGGGACAGCCTGTCCCGGCATCAAGTCGTTCGGTTCGTTATTCATGGCCCGCCTCCTGCGCATTCTTCTCCGCCGCGGCGGCGATCGCCCGCCGCTCCAGCTCGGCGATGCACCGCTCCGCCACCTGCAACTTTTCCTTTACCTTCACGAACATCGCCGCCGGCACCGGGTTCACCATGCCCACCTCCACCACCCGCTGCATAAACATCGCCGCCTCATCCGTCGCCCGCACCACGCCCGCCGCCAGCTCGGCGTGGGACTGCTGCAAATAATCGTTCATAAGTTTCCTTCGCTTGATCCGTCGCCGGACCTGTCTTCGGTTGTAAAATGGATCACCCATTTCAAATTAAATTAAACGTCCGTTGCTTCACCAACACCGCCAGCACATCGTGGTAACTGGCCGATTGATCACTGAACCCCTTCGCCGCCGCGTGCACTCCATCCGTCCGGAGCGTGAACGTCCACTCCACCCCCTCGATCACCTGCACCCACGACGAATACACATGCCGCTGCCGCACCTTCTTTACCTTCTCCGGCGCGCCCTGGGGGGGGGGTAATTGCGTTTCCGTTTTCATTCATACCATCCTCGTGGTTCACTTTTTCTTCGCCGCCTTCACCTTGGCCTTCGGCTTCTCCGCCGGCACCGGTGCCGCCTTGGCCGCCTTGTTGCTCTGCGGCCACAACGCCATGAGCTTGTCGCGGTCGGATTGTTCCTTCTTGCTGCCATAGCCCACCCACGTCGAAGAGGTCCGTAACAGCAGCTCCACGGCATAGCCGGGCAGGTTGTCGATCAATGGCGTGGTCTGGATGGTTTTGCTGATGATCTCGGCGTTCTTCTTCCAATCCTTGTCCACCTGGTGGCCCATGCCGTGCCCCTTCATCACCGCCACGATTTCGGACTCGTCATAGTTCTCCAGGAAAACGGACAACGCCATCTGCGCCAGGTTGCGCCAGAACAGGGCCGGCATTTTCCGCAGCGCATCGCTGGACGAGCTGATGATCTCCGTCAGCCGCTCCTCCATCTTCTTCTGTTCCGCCGCCTCCTTGGCCTCCTCCGCCTTCTGCTTGGCCTCGTCGCGCTTGCGCTGGGCCAGCTCCGCCGCGCTCGCTTTCCGCTTCGGCTCGGGTTTGATCAGTCCGTTGTCCTTCGCGAACTTCACCAGCTCCGCCTTCTTCCAGATGCGCTTCAACCGCATGCTGTCCCCGTTGTCGAAACGGCTCCCTTCCGTCAGCGCATAGATCGCCGGCGGCGCTTTCGTGCCCAGGATCTCTTTCCACTTTTTGTATCCGGGCGCCTCGTAGCAGGTATCGTCCTCGGACACGTAGTCGTTGCTATACCGGTTCTTTTCGTACTGCTTCGCGGTCCAGACGCCGGCGATAACCGGCGAACTGTTGGACGCCACCGCGCCGCACTTCTCCCGGAAGCAGCCCGGGTTCGTGCAGATGTTTGCATCCCCCTCCGCCGCCGGGATGTTCCCGGTGCGATACGGACAATCCGTGCACTTCGGTGCCGGCTTGCCGTCGAGTTTCACCGCCGCGAACAGCATCTCCTGGCTGAACGGCGCGTTCTTCAGCGTGATCCGGTAATTCGTTTGGATGATCGTCTTTAATTCACGGAAACTCGGCGGCTCGTCATCACCCCGTCTCGGTTCGGTGGCTTCCTTCAGCACCTCCAGTTGGTTCTGCTGGTCCGGGATCTGGGCGATCAGCGCCGCCTTGCTGGCATCGAGCTTGCCCTCCCGCACCGCCGCCTGCACCGCCGGGGCCGTCTTCAACAACGCCAGCTTCCCATAAACCGCCGTCGGCTTCCGGTCGATCTTGCCCCCGATATATTCCACCGCCGCCTGCACCGTCTTCACCGTCCCCGCCTTTAGCAGGCTGTCCCGCCACGCCGCATACCCCTGCGCCTCCTCCAGCGCGCTCAGGTCCGCCCGTTGCAGATTCTCGATCTGCTGGATCTCCACCACCTGCGCGTCATCCAGCCCCTCCAGCACCAGGTTGATCTCGGCCAACTTCGCCTCCAGCGCCGCCGTCACCCGCCGTTCCCCCGCCACCAGCTCGTACTTCTTTCCCTTCGCCGCCGCGGCCGACCGGCCCGCCGGCAAGGGACGCACCAGCGGCCACTGCTTCACCCCGTGCTGCTTCACGCTGGCCACAAACTCCGGCCAGTCCGCCGCCTTCGTGAAATCCTGCCCGCGCGGATTCGTCAGGCTCCGCGCGATCTCGCCCGGCGCCGCCTTGATGTGTTTCGATTCAATCGTTTTGCTAACCGTCGTTGCTGTCGTTGTTGATGCGTTTTGGTTCATACGTTCGGAGTGTTTTGGTTTCAGTTGAAAATAAAATTCACAGATTGATCACCTTGTAAGTCGCGTCCGCGCCATCCCCGTCCTTGGACAGCTTCCCCGTCTTCGTCCAGTACGCCAGGTTGCCGTACAACGTTGTCGCGCTCGCCGCCTCCAGCAGCTTCGCGTAATCCGCGTCCGCCTTGATCTTCTCGATCAGCTCGGACACCGTGAACGTCTTCAGCCCGTTCGCCAGCAGCTTCATCGCCGCGCCCAACGTCTCCGGCTTGCCGTCCGGCGCTAATAACACCCCACCCGCGGCAGCACCATTCGTTGCGCCAGCGGATTTCCCGCCCCCCCCCCCGGCTGGATTTCTTGTCGCTTGGTTTGTCGCTTCTCACGTCCAGGAATGCCGGACGGTTGCGCGTTTTCTTCGGCTCCGGCACTTCCGTCTCGCCGCCGTACAGGCTCATGATGCCCTCGCGCATCGTCCGCAACTGTTGCAGGTCGCCCTCAAGCTGGAGTATGTCCCCGTCGATCTCCGCCACCGTCTTGCGGATGTGCGGTGCCATCTGATTGTCCGTGTTCGTTTTCATTTTTGGATGTGTTGAATGATTTGTTGCGTTGTTTGAAATGATTGGGTCCAGCGTCACGCTGGCATGACCTCGATGACCGGTGCCGCTGCCAGCAGCTCCAGCAATTTCTCCGACTGCCGCACCCGTGCTTTTGTGCGGGCGTCGGCGTCGGCGTCGGCGTCGGCGGCGGCGTCGGCGTAGGCGGCGGCGGCGGCGGCGGCGGCGTAGGCGGCGGCGGCGGCGGCGGCGTAGGCGGCGGCGTCGGCGGCGGCGGCGTCGGCGGCGGCGGCTTTTCTGACCAATTCCCACTGCTCCCTCGTCACCGTTTCGCCGGCGATTTTCTTTGCGTACAGATCCGCCACATCCTGGACCGCCTTTTTCGTCCGGTCCGTCTTGGCAAACCGGATCACCCCGTCCAACGGATCCACCAGCAGCCAGTGCAAAAACTGGTCCACCACGCCCGACAGGTCTGCGCCCACCGGGATCGCCGCCAGGAATTTCTCCGGCCATTCCCGCGCGTTTTTCTGTGGCAACGCCTCAAACAACCGGTCCTCCAGGTACGCGATCCGCCGCGGTATCCCCAGCTCCGTCTCGTACGCCTTATGATCGCCGCTATGGATCGTGCAGCCCACCGCGCACCCCTTGCCGTCCTGCCAATACCCGTAACCCTGCACCAGCTCGTCCGCCTTCCGATGCTCCTGCACCCGTTGCAGATAATTCGCCTTGATCTGCGGGTTGCCGTGATACGCCGTCATCATGTTCGTTTTCATTTTGATTTGGATGTGTGTTGTTTTGGTTTATTGAGTCAAAGTAAAATCAATCGCCCCCTGGTTCGGCTCCACGTGGAATTGCAACGTCTCGTGGTGGAAATACAGCCAGCGCGCCCCGTTCTGGTTCGTCCCCGGATACCGCTGCTTGCTGTGCGTGAACTTGCTGTCCCACACCTTCCGCAACTTCTCCCGCGCCTCCCGGATCACCTCCGGCGCCTTGCTCCGCGCCGCCTCCTCCTGCTTCAGCTCGATCAGCTCCTGCGCCTTCTTCTCGTTCCGCTCCATCTTCACCACGTTGTCCGGTGCGTCCGTCAACTGCTTCGAGCCCCGCACCTTCTGCTTCATCGAACCGTCCCCCTTGTTCTCATGCACCACCACCACCGTGTGCGCCTTCCACTTCATTGAAAAACCGCACACCCCCTGGATGAAATAACCCTGCGCCGCGTAATCATCATCCGCGATCCCCACCTTCATCATGTTGTCGATGATGAAAAACTTCCCCCCGTGATGCTCCGCCGCGTAATGGAACGTGTTCAGCAGATCGTTCTTGTCCGTGATCCCCCAGAAATTATAAAGCACCACCCGCTTGTTCAGCCACGCCAGCGCCCGCACGATCCGGTGGATGTTCTCCTCCGTCCGCTCCAGCTTCCCCAGGCCCATCAACTGCCGCGCCATGATCCACAACGTCACCTCCGGCCGCATCTCCATGCTCGCCACCACCACCCGCTCCCCCTCCGCCAGTTGCGCCGCCACGCAGATCGCCATCAGGCTCAGCATCGAAGTCTTCCCCGAGCCGTTGTCCCCCGTGAACAACGTCGTCTCCCCCGGCCGCAACCGCAGCGTGTACTCGAACGGCAGACGGTACCCGTACTCATCCTCCTTCCGGTCAAAAAACTGGTTGTAATACGCCTCCGCAAACTCGTTCGGAAACGACAAATTCTTCGGCTGCACCGTCCCCCGGTGCGTCAGCCGCACCCACTCCTCATGCCGCAACTGGATGTTCGCGATCTTGCTCTCCGTCAGCTCCCCGGACTCCATCACCGCCGCCGTCTGCTCGGAATTTTTCTGGATCAGCCGTCGCGCCACAAATTTTTCCCAGACCAGCCGCAGGTAATCCTCGATCATCGAGGGCGAAACCGCCGCATCCTGGCACTGGCTCAAGTACGCGTACCCCCCCACCTGCTCCAGCAACCCGCGTGCCTTCAGCTCCGCCTGCACCGTGATCACGTCCAGCCGGCCGTCCCGCGCCTTCAGGAAGGTGATCGCGTTCCAGATCGCCAGATGCGCCAGATCGTAAAACACCTCGTCACTCCCGAACTGCGCCTGGCACCGCTCGATCGCCGCCAGCGCCTTCGCCATCTCCCCGTCCACCATCGACACCGACCCGCCCAGGCAACACCCCAGCACCGCCCGCTCCGCCAGCCCGTCATGCGGCGGCAGCTTGTCCAGCGTCGGATTTTGTTGGGAAACGGATTCCATATCAGAGCTTGATTTGCAGGGCGTAAAGGATGTCCATCAAATGCACCGCCTGGCTCCTGGCATCGTCCAGCGCGTTGTGGTGCGTGCCGGTGCGTGCCATTTTCACCTGCGGCGCGAGCGCCTTCATCGTCCGGTAACACCGGTCATTCCAAAGCTTCCACGGTGCCTCCTCATGGATCGCCCGGTAGGCCGCCACCAAAATCGGGTTGTCAAACGACGCGCCATTGCCCCACACCTCCGCCTCGTCCGGCAACAGCCAGTTCCGGAACTGCGTCAACGCCGTGATCAGTTCGGTGCCGCCCTGGCAGATGCCGCCCCGCGCCGGCTCGTTCCGCTCCAGCCACCACTTCACCGTGCCCGCGTCGATCGTCAGCCCCGCGCGCTGCGCGTCCACCATGTCGATGACCTGGTAAAATTCCTCCCCCAGCTCCATGTTCGCCGGGTTGAACTTCACGGCACCGATCGCCACGATCACCGCGCCCGGGCCGGTGCCCAAAGTTTCCAGATCCAGCATGACTTGTATTTTCATAGGTGTGTTTTCTTCGTTTGTTTTTTGGTTTGAACGTCCGGAGTGGTTTAAGCCGTGTGCAACTCCTCCTCCAGCGCCGCGATTTCTTCCGGCACGCCGCTTTGACGCGCCAGCTCCAGCGCTTGCAAAATCTCCCCGCGCGGCCGCCCCGTTTTTGTCACCCGCTCGCCGTGGCTGCCATTGGGTCCAGGCACCGCCTGCTCGCGCTGGCCGTAGTAATCGTGAAAGTTCGCGCCGAACAACGTCCCCGGCTTCAGCCAATGCCGCGCCTTCGGGTCGTTTTTCCACAAAGCCACCTGCCGCCGCAGCATCCGTTCGATCCCCGCCACATCCCGCCCCGCCTCCAGCAGCCGGCCCGTGATCTGGTCCAGCTCATGCAACGGCGGGTTGAACTTGGAACCCGTCAGCGCGTTCAGCAGCGACACCAGCCTCGCCGCCGTCTCTGCATCGCCCTCCCCCACACCCCCTGTGGGAGAAGGAACGATAGAAGGAACGAATGATAGTGCGCTGGCTTCGCGGTGGCTTCCTGATGGGGTACCCGTAGGGGGAACCGTTGGGTTATCGTTGGCTTCCGTCGAAATGCGTCCAGACCCACCTTTAGACCCACCCCTGCGACTGGCCGGAACCGCCGCTATATCCGTACGGTTAACCGTTGGGTTCTCGGTGGGTTTTTGCCCGCGTCTCCCAAAGGGATTACGCTGCCAGTTCCCCACCATCTGGCTGTTCATCTCGTTCCAATCGTGGATCCGCACCCCGTCTTTTTCAACCACCACGAACCCCGGCTTGCCGCACTCCGTCAGACCCTTGAACAGCGCCCCCTCCTGGCCGTCCCAGCCGCAGATCATCTCCACGTACGAGGCATCCGCCCCCGCCCAGAACTCACCCCGCTGGTTGCTCTGGCAATGCCCCCAGATCGCCACCAGGAACTCCATCGCCCGCTCACCGGCGATGCGCTTCAGACGAAGGAACTTCGGGTGCCGCGGCAATTCAGGTTCAACACGCATGTCAAAAGTAAGGTTCAATCGGATGTCAAAAGTTGTTCACCACCGGCCTGGCTGCCGGGGCAGTTTTCTCGCCAGCTCATACCGGCCGTCCGCCAGCAACCGCACCGGCACCTCCATCCCCAGCCGGAAATTCGCCACCGTCTTCACCCGCACATTCACCACCGCCCGGCTCGGCAACTCCACCGCCATCAGCCGCGGGTTCAGGAAAAACCGCTTCACCCGGCCCTCGATCTCCGCCGCGCCGTTTTTTTGGCCCAGCACCGACTTCTCCAGCAACGTCGCCAGCTCCGCCGGCGTCACCGCCAGGCCCGTCACCAGCTCCAGCACGCGGGGCACCGCGTTTTTTGCGTACGCCACCCGCAACACGTTCAGGTCCCAGTCCAGGCCGTGCCGCAGATTTTTTGTCCGCACCCGCTGAAAATGCTTCACCGCGATCCCGCAGGCCTGCGCCAGCTCCGCCTCCCCGTGGATGAACACCGTGCCGGACTCGCTCACAGCAACCCCCTTTGCCCAAAAGTTTCCGCAGCCCAATCCCTAGCCGCCTCAACCCCCCCGCCCCGAACGCCACCGGCACCCCCCCCTCCCCGGTCCAGCCACGGATGGGATGGATACAAAGATGGATACACACCGCGCAAAACTGTTGATTTCATTGGCATATTTAATAGTTAAAGTTCTGACTGCACCTCACTCCGCGCCACCAGCCGCACCCGCCGCCGACTCCGCTCGCGCACCCTCGGCCATCGCGCCCCCATTTTGTCCCGCCGTTCCGCCCCGCAAACCCATTGCCGTGCCGGTCGCTGGGTCTGGAGGTAGGTCTATGACCTTGGATGGGTCTATGGCCGGCGCCGCTTTTTTCAGCCCCTCGATATACAGATTGAACGCGTCATGTTCGGGCGTCTGGAGTTCATGCACCTCCACGCGGCTCGTCGGTGCGCCCGACAAAAGCTGCCCGTTCTGCACCGCCACACCCGCCACGATTGCTAGGTCCTTGGCATCCTTCACCGTCAGCTTCCGGCGCTTGTACGGGTCACTCATCACCTCTTCCACGATGAGCTTCGCCGCCTCCAAGGCATCACCCGCCAGGTCAAAACCCTCGCCAGAAAGCCGCGCCTTCACGCTCTCGATCGTCTGCCCTTCGCGCGTCCGGACCGCCTTCACCGTGTTTTTGGACACCTTCAGCGTGTCCGCGATCTTCTGTGCGCCCCAACCACGCGCCAGCAACGCCACCACACCGCGATAAATCTCCGGCTTCTGGGCGAACAAACGGTCCCCCGTGAACTCACCCTCATGCTCCAGCATCTGATCCGTAAAAACATCCGCCGCATAACCAGGCTGCCCTGGTAACAACGGCTGACCATCAGCCTCTGGATTGATAAGCGAATCCATATCCTCAAAAGTAAAAATAAATAAACGGGCGCCCGCTTTATACGGTCTGCCCCTCCAGGAACGCGTTCACCGCGCTCGCCGGGATCCGCGTGATCCGGTGCCCCAGCTTCCGCACCGGCGCGATCTTCCCCTGGCCGATCCACCGCCACACCGTGGACACATCCACCTTCAGCTTCGCCGCCACCTCATCCGGCGTCAGCTGCTCCTCCACGACCTTGTTGGCAACGTGTTTCGACATGGGAAAAATTGAAAAACCTACGACCGCCAGCCACCATTCACCGCCAGCCAGAAATGCAACCGCCGGCCGCGGTGATTCACCTCCTGGAGGCCAAAAAAAGAACTGAACCAGCCGCAACGGTCACCGCGACCGCCAGCAGCACAGACGAATTTGCTAAAACAACTGCGCCGGAAATAAGGCGGGTTATCGCTACGCCGCGACTGGTTCAAAAATTGAAAAAGCTGATCGGTGGTCGCCTTCATATCCTCGGATGCAACGTCACGTTGCCCACCGTCCTTTCGGAAAAGCATTATGCTCCGCCTCCGACAAAACCCCGCGCGCCACCAACTGCTGCGCCAGGCCCGCATCCAGCGGAGAAAGAGAAAGAGGTTGGACGGCTACTTTACTTACTGCCTTCCCTGGATTAACAGACGCCTTAGCACAAGGGATCGGGGCCACACCAGACCCGGCATCCTGCGGACTGCCGGCAGCAGACTTCATTTCACCGTCCGAAATTAAGGCGGGTGGCTGTATGCTGGCACTCCGCACTCCGCACTCCGCACTCGCCGCGATCGCGGCAATAAATTCAATCGCCACATCCAGCTCATGGATCGCCAACTGACACTGAAACCCCGCCCGCAAATGCCCCAGCCGGGCCAGCTGCTCGCTCACCCGGCCTGCGTACGCGCGCAACTCATGCAACGCCGCCTCCGCCTGCACCTGCCGCTCCGCCTTGGACAACGCCGGCTCAAACCCCGGATTTTGATCGGTGGTGTTCATGAGTAACGCAGCTTCGTCATTTCCTTCCACACCGCCTTCACCAGGCTCCACTCACAGGCAACCTCCAGCGCGCGCTTCAAAGACTGGTTACCCAGCTTGGAATAATATGCCCGCTTCCCACGCGATTCATTGGGAGCCCACGTCTTGAAATCCTGCCAGTTACGCAAGTGATGGCGCATCTTGCCCCGCACACCATTGAAAGCCTCACGGATGCAATCCAGATCCCGCGGCGAAGGATCCACCATTTGAGAGATATAGACCGGCAACCGGCCTGGCTGAAAAGTCTCATACTCCAACTGCACCCACGTCTGACCGGCATTGTAGCCGCTGTCTTCAGCGTACCGCTTCACCTTCAGCAGGTAGTCCACATCCGCCACCGTCACCGAATATTCAGTGATCAGATCGCCCGTCATGGGTGTGGCCCTGGAGATCATCCCACCACCTCCAATTCACTCTCCGTCGAAATATTATGCCCCCGCTCCTCGCGCTGGAATTGGACCCGCTTACCACCCGCCGTCTGCACCACCACCGTCCTGCGCGCCACCGGCACGATCTTCGCGCGACACTCATTCACCAGCACCACACGATGGACCTCATGTGCAAAACGCACCAACATCCCGGGGCGCAACCGCGCCAGCGAAGCCGGAGAACACCCCATAGCCAAACCGCCTTCGGCTTGGCAACGTGGCATTGTGGCACTCATCGGCTTCATATTTTAAAAACGACAAAAAAAGGTGAAAACCAGCGCCCTCAAGCGCTCACGGCCTCCGGTTCAGGCTTCAAAGCCGGCACCACCGGCGGAATCTCCGGCGTCCCAATCCCCAAATCCCGCCGGATGAGCCGCCGCAAATACTGGCTCCGGTTCAAGTCCAGTTCATCCGCCCGGGAATCAATTTTCCCAAGCAAATCCGGCTCGATTTGCACAGTTACATTCTTAAACTCATCGGCTTTCATGTGGACAGCTTACTACAGCTTAATAAGCAGTCAAGACAAAATAACATTCCTTGTTGACAGCCTGAAATAATGAATATTTAATAACCGCCGATGACAACACACAAACGAAGCGATGCCCAAACGGCCATCAGTGTTTCCATCCCCAAAGAACTCCTCGTCCTGGTGGATAAACGCGCCGCGGCCCTCGGCCTGAACCGGTCCCAATACCTTTCCCAGCTAGCCCGTGCCGATTTGCATGAAGGCGGCACCCTGACACTGCGCGAAGGACCCACTCCCTATCGCACTAGGCCCAAAGATTCCGATTGACTTGGTGCGTGCCTTGGGTGCTGACTTATAGGATGGCCGAGCCCAAAGTTAAATTCTCTGAATTTGGTGGGGAAAATGACCCTCCTTACAGCCAGCAACAGATAGATCAAATCTGCGCTAGGCTCGACACTCTGAAAGAACCCGTCTTCATTCGCCCGCCGGATACAAAGCTGCAAGTTTTTAAGTGGATAACCCTCCTCTTGTGTGGTGCCGCCCTTGGCCTCTTTGCCCTCTCACATCGCTACGCCACCACATCGCAGATTGTGACGATTCAGAATCACCAATGGATGGTGGCCATCAAAGTGGACAACCTGACTGGCACCACCTCCTTCTGTCGCATCGGCGATCCGTTGGAAGATACCTATTCCCCCTTACCTTCACCTTGGGTTAACATGTCCGTCAAATAGTCCGCGCGTCCGGAGTCTTTGCTGGCTTCGCCAGCGGTGTAAGGGCGCACGCGCCCTCGGACCAGGCATCCAAGGCCACATCATCCCGATGCCCCTGCGCGTCTTTGACGGTAATCCCTATGTCCAGACCAAGTCTGCGCCACGGAAACCACCGCTCAAAATAATGCCGCTCCGCCACCCCTTGCGGCACATGGCGCAAAAACGCCTTCGCCGCCTCATGCCCATACCGCTCCTCCATCACCTGCGCCGCCCAGCGCCGCAACTCATACCCCGCCTTCGCATAATCCTTGGCGGGTAAAAACTGACGCATAAACTTAGCATGCACCTCATTCACCAGGTCATGCCGCTCCGTCACATCCTTCGCCACAATCAGAAAATCATCCGGCCGTTTACCGCTCACAAATGGCAGAAACAAAGCCGCCACCTCCGCCGTCAGCGGAATGTGTCCCTCCGACCGCTTCGGCTCAAAATACGGCGTGCGAAGAACCGAAAAGAAAACCTGCCCCCACGGCGCGCGTTTGAACCACTCCACCCGCGCCTGGCACATCTCATCATTGCGCAGACCAAGGAACTTCTGCAAATGATGCACCAGCCACAACTGCGGCTGCGTTTCCTTCAACTTGTCAATGGCGGTTTGTATCTCCAGCAACGTCCCCGCCTGGATCGGCAAATGGATCCGCGCCTCCGTCTCGATCACCGCCGCCGCCCTAAACCGTGTCAGGTCCGGCAAATTCAGATCCCGATAAATCAACAAGGCCTGCGCTGAAAACATGCTCTTCACCTGGCGCAAAATCGAATCCGCCCCACGCCGGCGACTCTCCCGCGCCTCCCGATCCTCACCCGCCGCCTTCACATAATTCGCCTTAAAATTCGCCACCAAAATCTCATCCGCCAAAATCCCGGCCGAAAGCCCGTCCACGTTCAAAGTCTCATTCTTCTTCCCCTCGGCCCCGTGCGCCCAACGCAAAAAAGTGCGCAACGCCGAAACATTCTTGATGATCGAGCTATGCTCCAGCCCCTCATTCACCGTTTTGATTTTGCCCTTGTAGGCAGCGATAATCTCGCCGAACGTCGCCGGCATCCGCGTCCGTGGTCCGCGCAACTGCTGGATTTGTTTCTCCGTCATATCCCGCAACAACGCATTTCGTTTGGCGATGGCCAGCGAGCGGTCCTTTGTCTCCAGCGAAAGGGAAACCGTTTTCTTGTGAATGCGCTTGCGAAAGTACCACCAGCCATAGCGGCACATGAGATTGGAAGGATTAGCCGCCCGCGGTGCGCTGTATTTGATGGGAGCAGGTGTAACCATAAGTGGTGTCACGCGACGCACAAACCATAGCTATACACCGCCACACATGGCAAGTATAAAATATCTTCATGGCATAAAAATCAGCTTGATAACAAAAGGAGTTATGTTGTAAAACCCAATAAAATAGGTGGTGCATCCGGCAGGACTTGAACCTGCAACCTTCTGATCCGAAGGCTACTTGTAGTGGTTTTTTAAGACGGCACACCAACTCCAAAAACCCAATAAACGCTGAATATTCTTGTGATTTTCCCAGTTTTGACGGGCCCTTTTAAATGCAGTGGTGTCATTTACAATTCGCTCTCCGGACGTGCGGAGATGGGAAATGGCGTTGTCCATCGCCCGCAGAGATGCGGTCTTTCGCTTGGCTGATTGCAGATCATCGGTCCCAGTATTGATGTCGTGCTTTTCGCCTTGGACTATACGGCGATAGTGCCATACACCCTTTACTTTTTGATAATGCTTCGAGTGGGTGCGTCTGGCCCGGGCGGCCTTTGTAAACTGGCCAAATTGATGATGCGTTGTGCCCTCTGCAAAATCGATTTTGGCCAAGCGCCCGAGATCTCGGATGGTTTTTGGTGGAGGGATTTTGGGGACCAAAATGGCGCCCTCTGGAGTCGTGTTCAGTATGGCATGTTCACCATAAAGTCTTAAAGATGCCCAATTATAGACTTGGGCGGCCTGTTCTGCGGTTGGGAAACAACCCAGGTTTATTCCTGCGGTTGATGCCTTAAAATTTCCAGGCCCTAATTCCAACACACCACGATACCCAGTTTTGTTTTGCCATAAGCGGTTTCTGGCATTTTGCGCGTGGGTTGCATGCCTTAGATTTTGCCGCTGGTTATCCAACCGGTTGCGGTTAATGTGATCAATCACCTGTCCCGGCCTTTTCCCTACGATCATGGCATGCATTGACTGGGTACGCCGGGCCACCGTGGTAACGGCATACCCTCCGGAGTAATGCCATTTGTAACGGATCAATTGGGTATAATCCGTATCGTCGACGAGTGCCTTCATCCCATTGGAAATGATGATTTCCTTCACACACAAAGGCTATCAAAAACAATAATTATCACACTAAAATTTCGGCTTCACCCGCGCCCGCTCTTCCTCCGCCACCTTGTTCACCAGGGCTTGCGCCGCCTTCGGCTCGCTGGTGGCCAGTTCATCCAGACGTTCGGAGAGCCGTTCCCGGATGGCCGCGCCGCTCTCCGCGATCCAGTTGTAATATTCGTCCGGCGTCATCGCCCGGGCGAACTCCGGACCGGCCTTCGGGTTGCCGATGATCTGCTCCTTCGCCGGCGTCGGTACGAAGGCCTGTTGCGCCACCAGCACCCGCCACAGCGCATCCGTCGTCGCCTTGCTCTCCCAATAATGGAACGGCGCGCTTTCCACCGGCTCGCCCAGCACGTTCAGCACCGGCTTGTTCTCGCGCCGGACGAACGGGATCTGCCCCAGCACCAACGCCTGCACGCCGGTCGCATCGTAGAGCTTCGGGTCAAAAAAACGGTCCGCCTGCTGCACCAGGTTTGGCACCACAAAGGAACTGGCCGTGCGCGCCGCCAGCTTCTCCAGCTTGTTCGCGCCGTCGCTCGTGTCCTCGCTGCCGATCGCCTCAAAAAATCGTTTCATGCTGTCCAGCATCCCCTGGCTGACGATCGCCTGTGCCGTCGCCTTGGTGACAAAGCTGAACCGCGCCAGGCTGTCGGCGGCGCTGCCGTGGCCGTAACGCTCCCAGTCCTTCGTGTTGCCGATGATCGCCAGCCCCAGCGCCGCCGGCGTGTTCATGTAGGAATAATACCGGCCGTGGTACTCGATGCTGTGCGGGATCCACCCGGCCGCCTGGAGCTGCTTGCGCTTGTTCGGGTCGCTCGGGCCGTTGCCGTGCAGGTGCGGTCCAAAGTATTCCGCCGCCAGCCCGATCACGGCCGTCCCGAGGATCGCCCGGGCGTACAGCTCGGACCGTTCGTGCGGATCCATGATCTCCCGGCCGTAGAGTTGCTCCGTCTTGTGGCTCACGGCCGCGCGCAACAATCCCACCGGCGTCCAGTTCAATTTCTCATTGAGGATGTTCGCCACCACCGTGGTGAACGGGATCTGCGTCTTCGCCGCCGTGCCGGCGATCGGAAATTCCTTCCGCATCTTCTCCAGGACGGACCGCACGCCGCCGGCGAACATTCCCAGCAATCCGTACGGCTCGTTCAGGTACGCCGTGCGCAGCGCAAAATCCCGCGCCGTGGCCGTCGTGCCGGGCATCCGCTCCTCGCGCACCTGCTCGATGATCTCGCGCGTGCGCCGGGCGATGTCCAGCCGGTTGCCGCCGGGCAGGTCCGTCAGCGCCTGGCTCCGGGCCTTCGCGAACTCCTCCGGCGTGTTCGCCAGCAGATCCGCCACGCGCTGGTGCAACGCCGTGCCGGCCAAACCTTCCGTGCGCGCCACCTCGCGCGCCGCCAGCAGTTGGCGGATCTCCCAGCTCGGCTTGAACGTCAGCTCGTGCGCCGTGGAGATCACCCGCGTGAACCATTTCCAAAAATTGACCGGCTCCATCCGCTCGCCGAACGGCTTCATCTCCATGATGCCCGTGTGCCGCGGCGCGTCCCAGATGCCGCTCACCACGCCGCTGCGCATCGTGCCCTGGGCCTGCAACCCGCCCTTGACGATGCCCCGGCCGTACGCGCCCGCCACCGATCGCACAAAATCCACCGGGTTCATCAGCTCCGCCGGCCGCGCGATAAAACCCGCGATCGTCGTGCCCGCCAGCAGGTTCATGTTCTCGAACGCGATCTTCGCCGGCGTGGTGATGCCGCTCAGCACGTTCGCGTAAAAAATCGCCATCGGCACGTCCTTCCACGTCACCTCGCCCTTCAGCTTCTCCGTGTACTTCAGCACCTCCACGGCCGCCTGGTCGCGCAAAAATCCCTCCGGCTTCGCCTGCGCCGTGGCCACCAGGTCCTTCAGCCGGGCCGCATCCTCCGGCGTGAGCTGCTTCAGCTTCAACGCCGTCTTGACCGTCTCCAAAAATTTTGCATCGGTCAGCCCGCCCAGCCGGTCGATCTCCACCAGCTTGTCGAAAGCGCTCTTCAGCTTCGGGGTGATCTTCACGCCGGCGCGAGCTGCCAGCGCCTCCAGGGCTTTCTGTTGTCCCTCGCTCACCAGCGCCTCCCAGCGCCGCTTCAGCGAGGCCTTGAGCTGGTCCGCCGCCGGGCCTTTGAGCCCGGACCGGTCCACCACGCGATCGGCGATATGCCGGCCCAGCGCATCCTGCTCCGCCGGCGTCTGTCGGATGGCATCGCCCAGCCGTTGGTTCAGCTCGCGCAACTGCCGGCGGATCGCCTGGTCCACCAGCGGATCCGTCTGCGCCTCGGCTTCCCGTTTCAACTGCCGGGCCCGCTGCATCGCGATCCGCGCATCGAGCTTGCCCTGGGCGATCTTCAGTTGCGCGTCCCACTCCTTGCTCAACGAGGTCGCGAGCTGCACCGCCTTGCCGCGTTCAAGGCCCAGCCGCTGCATGAGCTTGTCCACCAGCGGCACGCCGGGCTCAGCACCCTGCACGTGGCCGGCAAAAATCATCGCCGCCCGCTTCGCCAGGTCATCCGACAGCACCCGGAAATGTTGTCCAGCCGTCAGGCCCGGCGGTACCGGCTTGTTGCCTAAAATCAGTTGCGCCTTCTCCGCAACGATCTCCCGCGCCTTGTTCAGGATGTGCGGCACTTGGGCCCACACCGCCGCCAGCTCCATCACCACGGCCTGGTGCACCGCCGGCGAGGCCTTCACCGCCTCGTCCACGGCCGCGCGGGCCGACGCATTGACCTCCGCATCCTGGCGCACCGCCTCGATGCCGGCGCTGCGGCCGCCGGCCAGCGCCTCGCGCATCGCCGTCACCTGGTCCCGGACCTTGTTGAGCACGTGCGCCGCCGCCTTCTCCAGCTCCAGCTTCGTCCGCGCGATCACCGCCGCCGGCGAAAAATCCGTCACCGATTTCATCGCCTGCAATCCCTGCGCCAGTTCGGTGGACCGCGCCAGGGCATCATCCCAAAAACGCGCCGCCTTTTGTGCGATTGCATTGGCCGCGGCCTCGTTGCCGGCCGCCCGGGCGTCCCGTTCCTGCGTCGCCAGGGCCCGGCCGATGCTCCGGATCATCTGGCTGCGGACCGCTTCCGGGAAATTCGCCGGCGGATGATTGAACGTCTCGATCGCCACGTCCGCGCCGAACTCTTTCACCAGCCCGTCCGCCACTGAAGCGTCCACCACGTTGGTGCGCTTCTCATAAACCCAGTTCGTGATCTGGTCTTTCACCGCGTCCGGTACCGTCGTGGAGTCAGCCACCTTCAGGCCCGTCGCCCGCTCACCCAGGGACGACAGCAGATGCGTCCGCGCGCCGTTCTCGTCGAAGGCCTCGGTCGCCTGCCCGCTGCTCCGGAGCTTCGCGATGCCGGCATCAATGGCATCCTTCACCGCCATGCCGCCCCGCACTGCCAGCTTGATCCCGTCCACCAGCGTGTTCCACACCTCCGGGATCAGTCCGAACGCATGGAGCTGCCCGTTCGTATCCAGCTTCAACGATTCCAGCTTGTCGAGAATGCCCTGGAACAAAGGCGAGCTGAGGCTGTTCCGGTCCACGTGGACCG
>Ga0068855_100002722_pt1 | contig 21786 bp, 18 predicted proteins | sample KBSCornC52_FD_66592 | JGI IMG/M metagenome (GOLD analysis project Ga0068855, IMG submission 66592) | Corn rhizosphere microbial communities from Kellogg Biological Station, Michigan, USA - KBS Corn C5-2 | ecosystem: Host-associated > Plants > Roots > Rhizosphere > Soil ...
GCCGGCGTGTCGCGAGCAGGTGCCTGCACCGGCAGATTCTGGGCGAGCAGCGCAGGGATGCCGGCCGACGCAACAAGGGCCACGAGAGACACGCGCGCTCGCGACATAGCACCTCGCGACGTTAGACACCAAAGTCCGACGGCCGGGTCAGCGGGTCGCCGGCAAAAGGGGTACGGCCCCTTTTCGGACCTCAGCGGGCGTCGAGCTTTCGTCCGGCGTTCAGCTGATCGAAATTGAGGATCGCGTTGAAGACGAGGAAGTAGCTGCCCTGCGTCTCGCCGCGCCAGATCGGGTTGTTCGAGAAGACGACCACGTGTCCTTTCTCGAGCGGGACGTCGACCACCGCGGCGTGCTGCGCGATTTCGTTGCCGCCTTCGACGAGGCCTGAGACCAGCAGCTCCTTCGCATCGGCGAATCGCAGTATCACGCGGGGCCGCGCCTCCGGCGGAATCACGTTGATCGCGTTGCGCAGCTGCTCGTCGGTCACCGGCACCGCCTGCCACACGTCGACCTTGGGCTCGACGGGGATCTCTTCACTCGCTCGTCCCTGCACTTCGTCGGGGTCGTCGAGCGTGCCGCGGCCTGTCGGCCGCTCGCCCATCTCTCCGCCCAGACGCCGTCCGCCGCCCCCCGTATACGTGTTGCTGACATTGAAGATCGGCCCGCTGCCCTGCCAGAGCCCGAGATTGTCCGTGTAGCCGTACGCGATCGGACTCGTGCTGTCCACCATCTTCGACCGTACGACGCTGCCAACGATGCGGAGGCGATTCGCGCGCGCGACCGACAGACCGGGGGTGAAGCCGGAGGACACCGCGAGATCCGCCGTGTCCATGGCCGTCAGGAGCAGGCCGCCCTTCCGGACGAAATCCTGCAGATGAGCGACACCCGACCATCCGAGGCCGGGCCGCATATCGTCGGTCTGATCTTCCGATCCGAGATTCGGTGTGTCCGCGGTCTTCTTCCACGGCAGCGCGTTGCCGTTCATCGGCATGCCGTTGACGATCCCCTGTGGATTGCGCCCGACGGGCGGAAAGACAATCACGTCGTACTTCGCGTTGAGGTTGTCGTCCTTCGCCACCTGCTGCGTGCTGATGTATTCGTAGGGCACGTGCGCATCATCGAAGGCATGGCGCCACCAGCCTTCGTCCTGCGTGCTCAGCCACGTATGCAGCAGCGCCACGCGTGCCGTCCGGATCGGGTGCGTCTTCACCGGCGGCGCCGACGCGACCGCGATGATGTGCAGGCCCAGATCGTCGGCGGCCTTCTGCACGTCGGAGGCGGACGCGTTTTTGATGATGAACGATCCCCGGTTGAATTTGCTTCCACCGGCGTCGAAGGGCTCCTCCGCCGCGTCGATCGACGCCTCCTTCAATCGATAGCGCAGCGTCGCGAGCGCGATGTCGGCGTTGTGGTTGACGAGGAAGATCGATCCGGTATTGGCGACGGCGCCCTTCGCGCGCACGTCGACGGTGACGCGCTCCATCGGTGCATCGAGCACTGTGGTATCGAGCACGCGGGTCGCCTGCACGTTGTACAACTCGGGGAAGGTCCAGCCGGTGTCGTCGTACGGCGTTTTCTGTGGATCGTTCGGGCTCCAGTACTGATAGTCGAGCAGCGAATCGGCGATGCGGCTGTACGGCTGGTCCATGCGAACGATGTACGAGCCAGCGGGAAACGTTTTCGTGGCCGGCTCCGTCTTTTTGTCCGTGCTCTTGTCTTGCCCGCCCTGTCCATCCTGGCCTTCCTGCCCGCCCCGCCCAACCTGCCCATCCTGCCCTTCCCGCCCCGCCTGTTTGTCGTCCGTCGTCGTCGGCCGCGGCGGAGATTTCTTGCGCGGGATTTTCACCGTGAACGGCGCCGTCGCCCGGGAGATCTCGACGCCCTGCTTCTGCAATGTGCGCAGCAGCGCCGCCTGCGCGCCGGGGCGCGCGTCGTCGGCCGGGAGCACATACGCCGCCGGTCCTTCGGTTTTTGGTTTGAGGATCGAGCGCTTGCTCTTGAGATAGAAATTGCGGAGGAACAGCTTATTGTTCGCCGCGAAGTAATGCAGCGACGTGAGGAGGCCGGTTTCCTCGTAGTTGTTGTTGTTGCGCTGCGACCATTTCGTCTTCGCCAGCGGCGGATTCTGTTTGTACCACGTGCGCGCGTATTCATCCGGCCGGAGCGTGCGGACGACGGTGTCGGCGCCGCCGTTGCCAAACGTCTCGTAGAGCCGGCTGATGCCGTTGTGCAGCGCCGCGATGAACATCAGATAGCCGGGTGACCACGTGTCGAAGTCGCCGTGCGCGAAGACACCCGGCATCCCGAACTTCGTCATCTCCGACACGTTGTTCCAGCCGATCATCTGCCACTCGTCGGCGAGAATCGGATCGATCCACGCGTTGTACGGGCCGTCGCCAATCGTGTTGTCGTAGAGATACGGCACCGATTCGTGCAGGTCGTGCAGCACCTGCGGATGCCACTGAATGTAGGTGTTCATCACGTTCTCGGTGAGCTTGAGCGTGACGCCCATCGCATCGCGGTTGTTGTCGTGCGCGACGTACTTGCCCCAGTAGACGAGCGGCTGGTAGTTCTGGCCCGGGTGCGCGAGGTGCCACTTGTAGACGTCGACCATCTTGTCGCGGCCGTCCACCTCCACCACCGGCGTGATCAGCGTGATGAGGTTGTTCCGCACCGACTTGATGTAGTCGTGATCGTCGACGATCAACCGGTACGCGAGCTCCATCAGCGCCGTCGGCGCGCCGGTCTCGGGCGAGTGAATCGTTCCGGTGATGTAATAGATCGGCGTGGACGCTTCGATCAGCGCCTCCGCCTGTGCGTCATTCATGTCGATCGTGCGCGGGTCCGCGAGCTTGGCCAGCCGCGCCTTGTTCTCCTCGAGCTTTGCGATGTTGGCTTCGGAGGAGATCGCCACCGCGATCATCTCGCGGCCTTCTTCCGTCCTGCCGATCGAGTAGACCTTCACGCGCTGCGGCGCGGCCTTCTCCAGCATCCGCATGTACTGGTAGACCTCTTCGGCGTACGGCAGCTTGCCGGGTGCGCCCGCGACGTCGCCGAGCACGGCCTTCGGCGTCGGCACCGTTTTCGACGCCGGCAGGTAGTCCACGAGCGGCGACGTGAAGTACGGCTCGGTCGTGTACTCCTTGATCTTGTTCGTGTACTCCTGATCGATCGGGAGCTTCGGATCGCGGACGAAGCTTTGCAGCGCCGTCGCGGCGGGCACCGGTGGCCTGGGCTTCGGCTGCTGCGCGGCGATCGGCGTCTGGTAGACAGCGGCAGCGGCGAGGGCGAGCGCCACCGCGGCGCCGCGGATCGCGCGGCGCGCGCGGGGAGAGTCCATCATGATGGGTGATCTTAATGCTATCGTGATTGCCATGCGCAAGCTTTCCGCCACCGCCGCTCTCGTCGTCTTCGTCGCCTCTTCCATCGCGCTGCGCGCGCAGCAGGCCGACACCGTGGCGCTGCGCGACATCGACGCGAAAGCCGCGCACTTCGCCGACGTCGCGCACCAGATCTGGGGCTTCGCGGAAGTCGGCTATCAGGAGCGAAAGAGCAGCGCGCTGCTTCAATCAGAGCTCGAGGCCGCCGGCTTCGACGTGAAGGCGGGCGTCGCCGATATCCCGACCGCCTTCGTCGCCACTTTCGGATCGGGCAAGCCGGTGATTGCGATCGTCGGGGAGTTCGACGCGCTGCCAGGACTCTCACAGGAAGCGTTCGTGCCGTCGCGCAAGCCGATCGTCGCCGACGCGCCGGGACACGGATGCGGCCACAATCTGCTCGGCACCGGTGCGCTCGCGGCGGCGGTGGCGGTGAAGGACTGGCTCGTCGCGTCCGGCCACACCGGCACGCTCCGGTACTACGGCACGCCGGCGGAAGAGGGGGGATCCGGCAAGGTGTACATGGTGCGCGCCGGCTTGTTCAAAGACGTGGACACCGTCGTCACGTGGCATCCCGGGGATCGCAACGACGCCAGCCCGTCGAGCTCGCTCGCGAATATCAACGCGAAGTTCCGCTTCCATGGGATCGCATCACACGCGGCCGCGGCGCCCGAGAAAGGACGCTCCGCGCTGGACGCCGTGGAGGCGATGGACTACATGGTGAACATGATGCGCGAGCACGTACCGCAGGAAACGCGCATCCACTACATCATCACGCGCGGCGGCGCGGCGCCGAACATCGTGCCCGATTTCGCGGAGGCGTACTACTACGCGCGCCAGCCCGACATGCGCATCCTCGACGGCATCTGGGATCGTATCGTCGACGCCGCAAAAGGCGCGGCCCTCGGCACCGGCACGACGATGGACTTCGAGGTGGTCGGCGCGGTGTACAACGTGCTGCCCAACGTGTATCTGAGCGGCTTGATGCACAAAAACCTGGAGCGCGTCGGCGGACTCACGTACACGCCGGAGGAGCAGGCCTTCGCGGAGCAGGTGCGCAAGACGCTCGCCGAGGATCCGAGCGCGCCGCTTGGTTCGCAGGAGCAGGTGCAGCCGGCCCGGCTTGGCGCCGTCGGCAGCGCATCGACCGATCTCGCGGACGTCAGCTGGAACGTGCCGACAGTCTCGATGACCGCGGCGACCTTCGTCCCCGGCGTGCCGGCGCACAGCTGGCAGGCGACCGCGTGTGCGGGCTCGGCGATTGGCGCGAAGGGCATGATCGTCGCGGCGAAGTCGATGGCGTTGACGACGATCGATTTGTTCACCGATCCATCACACATCCAGAAGGCGCGCGCCGAATTCGAGCAGCAGCGCGGTCCGAACTTCGTCTACAAGACGCGCCTCGCGGATCGGAAGCCGGCGCTGGATTATCGCAAGTAGCTGCCGCGGACTCGGCAGGACTAAAGTCCTGCCCCACAGGTTTTGTCCCGCATGTAGGGCGGGTCTTCAGACCCGCCTGCCTCCTAATCCCGGCGTCTAGTGCAGGGTAACGCGCTCCGACTCGAATCCCTGCAGCATCCACCCGTCATCGAGCAGGAGGCGCTCGATCATCGCGTGGCGCTGGAACGCCGTCAGCGCGTCATCGAACCGTTCGATTGACGCGCCGGTGGGATTCCACTGCGCGGGAACGCGCAGTTCGTACTCCGAGTCTTCGCCGGTCAACCCCAGCTCGCACACCACCGTCTCGTCCTCGTCGCGCTGGAATGTCCAGCGGAGCACGCGGACGTGTTGATGATGCCGCCGACTGCGATCGACGGACGCGCCGTAATCGCGGCTTGCCGTGAACGAGGTGGCGTGATTCATATGCGCGCCATCTGCACCTTCGATGCCAAAGGGGCTGGCGGGACGATCACGTCAGCGCTTGGACTGTCGAACGATCGTTTGCGCGGCGAGGGCGCCCGATCGCCCGCTCACGCCGGTGCCAGGGTGCGTGCCCGATCCACACAGATACAATCCGTGAACTGGTGTGTCGTATCGTGCCCAACCAAGCAACGGGCGTGTGACGAAGAACTGATCGAGCGCGAGCTCTCCCTGGAAGATGTGGCCGCCGGTCAGTCCGTACGTCCGTTCGAGATCGAGCGGGGTGATGACCTCACGCGCCAGCACGGATGCCTCGAAACCGGGCGCGTAGCTCGCGATCGTGCGCGTCGAGAGATCGCCGAGGCGCTCGCGTTCGGCGTCCCGGGTCATATCTCTGAGCCTACCGGGGACGTACTGCAGGTACGCCGATATCACGTGCTGCCCCGGCGGCGCGAGAGACGGGTCGGCGATCGACGGAATCGTCAGCTCCATCCACGGATCCGGTGCGACGCCGCCGTACTTGGCCGCGTCGAAGGCGCGCTCGATCGCATCGATATCGGGGTTAAGCCGCACGCGGCCGGACAGCGCCGCGCGCTCCGTCTCGCCGAGACCGCTCGTCGCGGTGAACCGCGGGATCGACGCCACCGCGTAATTGATCTTGGCCAGTGTGCCGCGCGAGCGGATATTCTGCACGGCGCGTACGAAATCGGGCGCCAGGTGCATGGGATCCGTCAAATCCAGGAGCGTCCGCTTCGGATCCAGGCCGGAGACGACCACACGCGCGGCGATCTCCTCGCCGTTCGACAGGACGACGCCGCGAGCGGCCCGGTCGCTGACGATGATGCGAACGATGTCGGCGCCGGTGCGGATCTCGGCGCCCGCTTCACGCGCGGATGCGGCGAGGGCGTCGGCCATCGCGCCCGGTCCGCCTTTGGCCAGCCAGCCGGTCGCGATCGGATGGCCCTCGCCAGCCGCGAGCCACAGCAGCAGCGCGGCGCTGCCGGCCGACCATGGACCGAGAAAGGAACCGAGCACGCCGCCGGCCGCGACCGTCGCTCGCAGCGGCTCGCTTTCGAACCATTCGCTGGCGAGGTCGGCGACCGCCATCGGCATCCAGCGCAGCAGTCGGTACGCATCGGCTCTGCCGAGAGCGCGGAATCGCCGTCCCGCCTTCAGCATCTCGATCAGATCGGCGGCTGTTGGATCGTCGAGTGACGGCGGCGTGGCGTTGTTGATGGCGCGCAAGACGCCGCTGATGCGGGCCACGCTCGTCAGGAACTTCGGGTACTGCTCGGCGTCCTTGCGTGAGAAGGCGGCGATGCTCCGAGCGGCGCGTGCGGCGTCGGCCCACAGCACGAGCGCGCGTCCATCGCGCGCGGGCGCACACGCCGCGGCTTCCGGTCTGATGATGTGCAGTCCGTGCCGCTCGAGCGAGAGCGCGCGTACGATCGCCGGATCGATGGCGATCGTGTGGACGACAGCAGGACAATGGAATCCAGGCGCGATCTCCGACGTGCTCGCGCAGCCGCCCAGGCGATCGCTACGCTCGAGGACGAGCGGCCGCCGGCCCGCCTTGGCCAGAAAAGCGGCGGCGACGAGCGCGTTGTGACCAGCGCCGATGATGACTACATCGCGCATACAACGAATTCAGTGCCCTTCATCACGAAGACGCGGAGATCACGAAGGTCACGACGGATATTTTGTGTAAAACAGAGTCTTCGTGTCCTTCGTGGTTTCGTGATGAACGTGCTCGGCATGGACGTTATCTCGTCTGCCCGAGGATTCTCAGCGCCGCATTACGTCCCGGCGCGCCCATGATGCCGCCACCGGGGTGCGTGGCCGATCCACACATCCACAGGCCGCGGATTGGAGTCGTGTACTGCGCCCATCCCGGCGCCGGCCGCAGGAAGAACAGCTGCTCCAGCGTCAGCTCGCCCTGAAAGATATTGCCTTCCGTCAGCCCGAACGTCCGCTCGATGTCGAGCGGCGTGAGCACCTGCTTGTGCAGGATGATGTCCCTGATGTTCGGCGCGTGCTCGGCGATCGTGTCGATCACGGTGTCGCCGAACGCGTCGCGCTGCTCGTCCCACGTGCCGGACCGCAGCTTGTACGGCGCGTATTGAACGAAGCACGACAGGATGTGCTTGCCCGGCGGCGCCACCGACGGATCGGTCAGCGTGGGAATGACCATGTCGATGTAGGGGCGCCGCGAGAACTCTCCATACTTCGCCTGGTCGTACGCGCGCTCCATGTATTCGACGCTTGGCGAGATCGAGATCGCGCCCCGCAGATGCGCGCCGGGCCCGGGAAGGCTCGTGAAGTTCGGCAGCGCGTCGAGCGCGAGATTCACCTTCCCGGACGATCCGCGATACTTGTACCGGCGGATCTCCTCCACGAACTCGGCCGGCAGCTCGCGGTCCGGGTCCATGAATTTCAGGAACGTCAGATTCGGATCGACGCTCGACAGCACCATCCCCGCGTCGAGCTCGTCGCCATTCGAGAGGACGACGCCGGTTGCGCGGCCGCTCTGCAGGCGGATGCGCGCGACCGGCGCTTCCGTACGAATTTCCGCGCCTCGCTCGCGCGCGGCGGCGGCGATCGCATTCGAAATCGCGCCGGTCCCGCCGCGGGCGAAGCCCCAGGATCGGAACGCGCCGTCGATCTCCCCCATGTAGTGGTGCAAGAGCACATAGGCCGTTCCGGGCGATCGGACGCCGAGAAACGTTCCGATAATCCCAGACGCCGACATCGTCGCCTTGAGCACGTCGGTCTCGAACCACTGATCGAGAAAATCGACGGCGCTCATCGTCATCAGCTGAACCTGGTTGTAGCGATCCGCGGCTTCGAGACCGTGAAAGCGCCTGCCGAGGAACACCAGCTTCATCAGTTCGCGCGGATCCAATGTCATCGGATCCGGCGGCGTCATGTTGAGGATCGGTTTGACGAACCGCGCCATCTCCACCATCGCCTTGCCGTACTCGTCGTACGCCTCGGCGTCGAGCTTCGAATGCCGTGCAATCTCGCGCCGCGTCTTCGCGTGATCGTTCACGCGCCAGAGATGGTCGCCGTTCGGCATCGGCGTGAACGTGCCGTCGAGCGGCAGAATCTCGAGACCATGGCGCGGCAGATCGAGGTCGCGGATGATCTCGGGCCTCAGCAGCGACACCACGTACGACGCCACTGAAAAGCGGAAGCCGGGAAACACTTCCTCCGTCACGGCGGCGCCGCCGAGCACGTGACGCCGCTCGAGCACGAGCACCTTTCGGCCGGCGCCCGCGAGATACGCGGCGGCGGTCAAGCCGTTGTGGCCGCCGCCGATGACGATGGCGTCGTATTTCATTGCGAATTGCAAGCTGCTAATTGCAGAGTGGCCAGAGAAGCTGAAAAAGCGTGCGGCGTTCGACAGCTGTCGCGCGGCGCTTCGGGCCGTCTTGTTCAGACGGTCCGGACCGTCACAGGCCGCAGCTGCGGGTGGCGTTGCCGAGCAGGAGGGCGAGGCGCAGGAGGTGGACCGCACTCGACGGAGCCATGGCGAGCGGATATTACTATAATCGCGCGATGCCGATCGGCACCGCGGTTCACGATCGCACGTTCGCGCTGGCCGAAAGCCTCAACTTCCGCGAGTGGTCCGGCTACTACGCGGTCAGCGCGTACGAGGCGCACCACGAGCACGAGTACAACGCGATCCGCAATGCCGCCGCGCTGATCGACGTGTCGCCGCTGTTCAAGTACCGAATCAGCGGCCCGGACGCGGCGAAGCTCGTCGACCGCGTCATCACCCGTGATGCGTCGAAGCTCGCCGTCGGACAGGTTTACTACACGCCGTGGTGCGACGAGCACGGCAAGGTGATCGACGATGGGACGGTGACCCGCGTGGCGGAGGACGCCTTCCGCTGGACCGCCGCCGATCCCAGCCTGCGCTGGTTCACGCAGACGGCCATCGGCATGGACGTGCGGATCGAGGACATCTCCGAACAGGTGGCCGCGCTCGCGCTGCAGGGCCCGACGTCCGGCCGGCTGCTGGACGCGGTGGCCGACGCCGACATCCGCACGCTCAAGTATTTCAGGATGACGAAAGGCACGATCGGCGGCGTGCCGGTCGACATCTCGCGCACCGGATACACGGGCGATCTCGGCTACGAGATCTGGATGCCGTGGGATCGCGCCGTCGACGTGTGGGACGCGCTGATGCACGGCGGACGGCCGTTCGACATTCATCCGGCCGGTATGCTCGCACTCGACGTCGCCCGAGTCGAAGCAGGGCTGCTGCTCATCGATGTCGATTTCAACAGCAGCAAGAGGGCGCTCATCGCCGCGCAGAAATACTCACCGTTCGAGATGGGGCTCGATCGCCTCGTTGCAGTCGACAAACCGGCGCCCTTCGTCGGCCGATACGCGCTCGCCGCCGAGCGCGCCCGCGGTGCGGCGCGGAGGATCGTCGGCCTCGAGATCAGCTGGTCCGCGGTCGAGCAGCGCTACGAGCAGGCCGGTCTCCCGCCGCAGCTGGCGGCCACCGCGTCCCGAGTACCGGTGCCGGTCTACAAGAACAGCCGTCAGGTTGGCCGCGCCACGACCACCACGTGGTCGCCTGTACTGAAGAAGCTGATTGCACTCGCCACGCTCGATGCGCCGCACACGGCCGTCGGTACGGACGTCGAGTTCGAGATCACCGTCGAGGCGGTCCGCCACCGCGTGCCCGCGGTCGTCGTGAACACGCCCTTCTTCAACCCGCCGAGAAAAACCGCACAGGTGTGATGTAACCGACGTGAGTCGGCCTGCAAAGAACGTCCGGAGAGGATCGACGGCGTCGGACCGCGGTGCCGAGGCGGAAGCCGAGTTGTGCCGCCTGATGAGCGGCTACCTCGATGGACAGCTCGACGCCTTCGACGCGATCTACGCCGCGCTGGCTGGACGTCTCCGCGGCTACCTGTATTCGCTCTGCCGCGATGCGTCGCTCGCCGACGATCTCGTCCAGGACACCTTCATGCAGCTCCATCGATCGCGGCGGACGTATGAACCGGGCCGCCCGGTCACGCCGTGGGTGTTCGCCATCGCGCGCCATGTGTTCCTGATGCAGCGCCGCAGCGCCGGACGCCGCCTGCGATTCGAGGAGACGCTCGTGGCCGAAGCACGCCGCGCCGATCGTCCGCGCGACGATGTGGCGGCGCTGGTCGATCGAGAAGAGGTGCGCCGCTCGTTGCGACAGGTGCCGGCGGATCAGCGGCAAGCGGTGCTGATGCACCACGTCGACGGGGACAGCTTCGCGGAGATCGCCGCGCGGCTCGGCATCCGCGTCAACGCCGCCAAGACGCGTGCGTTTCGGGGCATGAAGAAGCTGCGCGCATTGACGAAAGGTTCGCGGGACTGAGGTCCTGCCCGACGAATGCCGACACCGAAAGCCCTGCGTGATGCGATCGGCCGTGACCTGAAGCCGACGCGGCCGCTGCCGCGCCCCATGCTGCGCGCGTTGACACTCGCGCCGATCGCGGCGGCCATCGTCATCGGTCTGCCGGCGCTGCACGCGTTTCGCGGCGATATGGGCGTGATCGGATTCGTGCGCGCGTGGGGGTTCTCGATCGCACAGACGACCGGCGGCCTCGTGATCATCGCGCTCGCGCTCCGCGAGTCGATTCCGGGCCGCACGCTCGCTGCGGGCACCGTGACGACGACGGTGGTGGGTGGTCTGGCGCTGCCGATGGTCATGGTGGTGCTGACCTCATCGCGGTTCGACATCGGACCTGGCGCAGGCCGCGGGCTGGTGGAAGGAGTGGCGTGCTTCAAGACGTCGGCGCTGGCGGCCGTGCCGGCGGTCATCGTCGCAGCGATTCTGGCGGCGCGCGCGTTTCCGCTGCGGCCCGGGATTGCGGGCGGACTATACGGACTCGGCGCCGGCCTGATGGCCGACGCCGGCCTGCGTCTCTATTGTGATTATTCGGTGCCGAGCCACGTGCTGTTCGCGCACGGCGGCGCGGTGGCCGCGTCGATGGTCGCGGGCGCGTTCGTGGCGACGGCGGTCGCGCGAGCACGACCGTAGGCAGTAGGCCGGGTCCCTAGGATCCGGCCTACCTACTGGACCCGGCGCGGCGGGTCTGAAAGACCCGCCCTACGCTTCGCTCATGAACGGATAGCGATAGTCGTGCGGCGGATTGAAATTCTCCTTCAACGTCCGCGCGCTGACCCACCGCACCAGATTCAGCTTCGATCCCGCCTTGTCGTTGGTGCCGGATCCCCGCGCGCCGCCGAACGGCTGCTGCCCGACGACCGCACCTGTCGGCTTGTCGTTGACGTAGAAATTTCCCGCGGCATGCCGCAGAGCCGACGTCGCGTGCACGATTGCGCGGCGATCCTGCGCGAACACGGCGCCGGTCAGCGCGTACGGCGACGTCGTGTCCACCACCGCCAGCGTCTCCGCCCACTTCGCATCGTCGTACACATATGTCGTGACGACCGGTCCGAAGATTTCCTCGCAGAGCAGGCGATACGACGGATCGCTCGTCTCGACGAGCGTCGGGCTGATGAAGTAGCCCCGCGCGCCGTCCACTTTTCCGCCGGCGACGATCTTCGCTTTTCCGCGCGCGTGGTCCACGTACTCGCTGATTTTGTCGAACGCCCGTTTGTCGATGACCGCGCCCATGAAGTTCCGGAAGTCCTGGACGTCGCCCATCTTGATGTCGTCGATCATCGCGACGACGCGATCCCGCACCTTCGCCCAGAGCGACTTCGGCACGTAGACGCGGCTCGCCGCCGAGCACTTCTGTCCCTGGAATTCGAACCCTCCGCGGACGATGGCTACCGCGAGCGCGTCGGCATCTGCGGATGGATGCGCGATGATGAAATCCTTCCCGCCGGTTTCGCCGACGATGCGGGGGTAGGAGCGGTAGGTGCTCATCGACGCGCCGATCGTCTTCCACATGTCGTTGAAGACCTCGGTGCTGCCGGTGAAATGCACGCCGGCGAGATCCCGGTGCGAGAGCAGCGCCTTCGAGATCATCGCGGCGTCGCCGGAGACCATGTTGATCACGCCGGGCGGCATGCCGGCCGCCTCGTACAACTTCATCAGGTAGTAGGCCGCGAACATCGCGCTCGAAGCCGGCTTCCACACAACGGTGTTGCCCATCAGCGCCGGTGCGGTCGGCAGGTTGCCGGCGATCGACGTGAAGTTGAACGGCGTGACGGCGTAGACGAAGCCCTCGAGGCCGCGGTACTCGAGCGCGTTCCACATCGTGTGGTCGCTCGACGGCTGCTCGTCGAGCAGCTCCTGACCGTAGTGCACGTTGAAGCGCCAGAAATCGATGATCTCGCAGGCGGCGTCGATCTCCGCCTGGAAGATCGTCTTCGATTGGCCGAGCATCGTCGCGGCGTTGATGGTGTCGCGCCAGCTCGTCGTCAGCAGCTCCGCTGCCTTCAGGATCACGGCGGCGCGATCGTCGAAGGACCAGCTCGACCACTCGTGTCGGGCGGCGGCCGCCGCGTCGATCGCCTGCTGCACATGCTTTTCGGAAGCTTTGTGATACTCGCCGAGCACGTGCGCGTGATCGTGCGGCATGACGGCTTTCGCGGTGTCGCCGGTCGAAACTTCCCTGCCGCCGATGAAGAGGGGAATTTCGATTTTCTCGCCCGCCATCGCGGCCAGCCGAGCCTTGACGGACGCGCGCTCGGGCGACCCGGGTGCGTAGGATTGAACCGGCTCGTTCACGGGCGGCGGCACGCGACGATGACCGTTGAAGACAGCATGGAATGAAGACATAGCCTTTCAGTTTACTGGAAATTCGAGGAATTAAGGATTTGAGGAATTGAGGAATTACAATCGACGAGATGATGAGGATTGCGCTCGTGCAGCAGCACGCGGGTCCGGACAAGGCGGAGAACGTTGCGCGCGGGCTGCGTGCATTCGAAACAGCGGCGCGCGCGGGCGCGGCCGTGATCGGCTTCGCGGAGCTGGCGTTCGAGCCGTTCTATCCGCAGACGCCGGCGGGTCCTGGAATGCACGCGCTGACCGAAACGGTGCCCGGTCCGATCACCGACGCGTTCGCGCTGAAAGCCCGAGAGTTCGGCGTCGTTGCCGTCCTCAATCTGTTCGAGCGCGACGGCGATCGGACGTTCGACTGCTCGCCGGTCATCGACGCCGACGGCACGCTGCTCGGGCGCACGCGGATGATTCACATCACAGAGTACGCCTGCTTCCACGAACAGGGGTACTACACGCCAGGCGACACGGGTGCGCCGGTGTATCGCACGAAGGCGGGCGCCCTCGGCGTCGCGATCTGTTACGACCGTCATTATCCGGAGTACATGCGCGCCCTCGCGCTGGCCGGCGCGGATCTCGTGTTCGTGCCCCAGGCGGGATCGGTGGGCGAATGGCCCGACGGGCTGTACGAGGCGGAGATGCAGGTGGCGGCGTTTCAGAACGGCTACTACACCGCGCTGTGCAATCGCGTCGGACGCGAGGACAAACTCACGTTTGCCGGCGAGTCGTTCGTCTGCGGGCCGGACGGATCGGTGATTGCCCGCGCGAAGCTCGGCACCGACGAGATTCTGTACGCCGAAGTCGATTTCGCGCGCAACGCGGAGTCGAACGCGCGCCGGCTGTTCCTGCGCGATCGACGGCCGGAGCTATACGGTGAATGGCTCACGGCACAATCCTCAAATCTGGGGATTTGAGGATCACACATTCACAGATTCACAAATTCACGAATTTTGAGCTTCTCGCTTGACGATCTCGTCGAAGCTCCAGAGCAGTGATTCCCGCTCGGAATACGGCCCCGGCTGGTAAACGCGTGAATTGATGCCGGCTTGCGACTGTTCGGCGATCCACCAATCCTCGCGGTTCGTCAGATCCCAGAACTCGATCGCATCGTCAGCCTGAAAGTCCGGCTTCGCCATTTCGTCCGGATGGAAGTGAAACTCGCAGACGATCTCCGTGCGGTCGTGCGCGCGCGGCCACAGCGTGTGCGTCATCATGTAATCGGGATGAAGACTGAGGAGGAAGTTCGGGTAAATCGCGAAATACACGACCCGCTGGCGATCGCCGGCGGTCAGGCCCGGCAGGCAGGCGCGGCGCCGTTTCCCATCCATGCTCATCGTCTCGACGCCGTCGCGAAATCCCATAGCGCCGCCGCAATAGCACGCGGTCGGCTCGACGTTCTCGGCGCCGAGATAATGGTGCAGCCTGTTCAGCGCCGGATGAAGATTCGGGCAGTGCAGGCACTCGTTGTAGTTCAGCACGATCAGCTTCCAGTTCGCCTTCACGTCGTAGACGATGCGCCGGTGCAGCCGGAGATCCTGCATGTGCCACGGCGCGAAGCGCGCCGGAAGATCGGCCAGTTGGGCGGGGAGGGCGGCGCTGGCAGGGAGGGCAGGGTGGATCGGATCGGCGGACGGGGCGGAGAGGGCGGCGCCGAGGTGCACGAAGATGTGGCCGTCCCAGATCTCGCATCCGGCCCGATGCAGCGGGTACTCCTCCTTGCGGAACTCCGGCGGCATGTGCGGCGCGGCGACCAGACGGCCGGCGAGATCGTAGGTCCACGCGTGGTATGGACACTGGACGCGATCGACGAAGTGCCCCTCCGGCTGGTCGCACAAGCGTGTGCCGCGGTGCCTGCAGACGTTGAACAAGGCGTGAATGTCGCCCGCACCGTCGCGCGTGATGATGACGCTCTCGGTGCCAACGCTGCGCGTGAAGTAGTCGCCCGCGCGCGGAATCTGATTCGCGCGTCCAGCGCAGATCCATCGACCGAAGTAGAAGCGATCGAGCTCGCGCGCATAGAACGCTGGATCGACGTAAAACGATCGCGGCAGAGTGGTGTGCATGGCGTCCTCAGCCGGCGCCCAGGTTGGCCACAGAGCCTCGGAGAAATTGCCACAGAGTCACAAAGGCACCGAGAAAAAAGGGTCGCTGTGACTCTGTGCCTCCGTGGCAAAAAGATGACTTCTCTGCGGCTCCCCTCAGCCGCGCGTCCACTCGGCCGGCGCCTCGACGTACGACGCATTCAACTCGTCGATCGATGCGCAGCCAAGGAGCTTCAGCGTGCGCACGAGATCGGAGCGCAGGATCTCGATCGCGCGCGCCACGCCCGGACCGCCTCCGGCCCCGAGCCCGTACGCATACGCGCGGCCGATCAGCACCGCCCTCGCGCCCAGACATAGTGCTTTGACGATGTCGCTGCCGCGGCGGATGCCGCCGTCGAGCAGCACTTCCGTGCGGCCGCCGACGGCGGCGATCACCTCGGGCAGCACGCGCAGCGTCGCGGCGACGCCGTCCAACTGACGTCCGCCGTGATTCGACACGACGATCGCCTCGGCGCCTTCGTCGACCGCGCGCCGGGCGTCATCGCCGATGTGCACCCCCTTGATGACGATCGGTCCGCTCCACGCGTCGCGAATCCATTTCAGATCCGCCCACGATACCATCGACTGCTCCAGCATCGCGCCGACGTCGGCATATGGCATCGGGCCGCGATCCGCGAGCATCACGTTGGGGAAGGTCATCAGCCCACCGTCTCGCACGCACCCCGAGAGCCACCGCGGACGCGCCAGGAACTGCGACACGAACGGCAGCATTGTCCACGGATTGCGCGTCAGCAGCTCTTTCGTGCCGTTGCGCACGTCCCGCTCGCGAAGGCCGGCCACCGGAGTATCGATCGTCACGACGAGCGCGGTGAATCCTGCGGCGCGTGCGCGGGCGATCGCCCCGAGCGCCACGTCCCGTCCTCCGGCCAGATACAGCTGGTACCAGCAGGGGCCCTTCGACGCGGCCTTCACCTCCTCCAGACGGCAGCCGGAGAGCGTGGACAGAATGTAGGCGGTGCCGGCGGCGTCCGCCTCGCGCGCGGCCACCGCTTCGCCGCGCGGATAGAACATCCGGCTGCTGCCGACCGGCGCGAGCAGAAAGGGCAGCGCGAGCCGCGTGCCGAGCACCGTCGTGCCGAGATCGCAGGCGGGCGTGGCGACGGCGCACCGCGGACGGAATCGCACCTGCTCGAACGCGCGGCAGTTCTCGCGCAGCGTGATTTCCGCGTCGGCGCCGCCATCGATGTAATCGAACACGGCTCTGGGCAAGCGGCGTTTCGCGATCCGGCGCAGGTCCTCGATGTTGACGACGATCGGGGCGTCCACGCGGCTCATGACCGCCGCCGCCCGTCGCCGACCAGCGGCTCGTTCAGGAAGCGGACCAGCGGCGCGATTTGACGAAACACGGCGAGCAGTTCGCCGTAGAACGCCGGATCGCTCGCGAATGCGGCGGGCCGCTCGACGGCTGCGAGGAACTGCCGGTGTTTCAGCCACTCGGCGGCCTCGTGATCGTTCGGAAATCCGCGCGGCACGCGCTGCAGCTTCTCGCCCTCGAGCCCGTCGAACATCGTCTTGAACGGCCGCGCCTCGATGATGCGCCGAAAGCGCCGAAGGTTGGCGGCGATGTGCTCGCGGACGGCGTGCAGCTGCGGCGGCTGCGGCGCGTACATCCCGCCGCCGATCCAGATCTCGTCGGGTGACACGTGGAAGTACATGCCGGCGCCCGCGTGCTTGGGCAGTCCCCGCCACGGAAAGCTGGCCGCGACGTGCGTCTTGTACGGCGTCTTGTCCGGTGAGAAGCGCGTGTCGCGATAGACGCGATACAGGGAGATCGTCGGGCTGGCGACGATCTCCGGCGCGAACGCGCGGAAATCGATCGCCAGCTGCTCGATGATGGCGATCATCGGCGCGCGCACGTTCGCCTCGTACTCCTGTTTGCGCGGCTGAAACCACTCGCGTCGATTGTTCCGCTTCAAGGCGCGCAGGAAGCGCACCGTGTCTGGGGGAAAGTGCGGGCGGGATCGGGTCGTCATGTTGGCAGAGAAGGGCGGCGCGCCGGCGCGCCGCCCGACGATGCTACTGCTGACCCTGCGCGGCGGCCGCCCTGGTCGCCATGCGCGCCTGGAAGTCACGCGTGAGGTGCGGCACGATGCCGATCATGCGCTCGATCGTCATCAGCTGCCCGCGATGGTGCATCTCGTGCTCTTTCGGCGACAGCAGCATCTCGAAGCGGCTCTTCGTCGCCGGCGTCATGCCTGGAGGCATCGTCACCTGCTCGGCCAGAAACGATTCGGGCAGGCTCTCCAGGAACGCCGCGAATTTCTCACCTTCGCTCTTGAGGAGCGCGATGATTTCGGCCTTCGTTCTCGGCTTGGCTTCTTCGGCGCCGAACTTCTGCATCAGCTCGGGGAAATTCACCGTCTGCATGTCGGTGATCTTGTTGCTCTGGACGTGGTGCTGGAATCCGGTGCTGAGCGCCACGTGCGTGAGCGTTTTTCCGACGCTGCGCACGTCGGGCGCGGGTTGGAACTCGTACTTGCTCTCCGGAATCTCTTCCGCGACCTTGATCGTGTTGTTGCGCACCGTCCGGAACGCCGCCGCCAACTCTTTGCCGCCGTAGTACGTCATCGATTCTCTCCTTAGTACCAAGCGATGGGATCTTCGCTCAGATTGATGTACACCTGTTTGACGTTGAGATACTCCTCGACGCCCCACTTACCCAGCTCGCGTCCCATCCCGCTCTGCTTGTAGCCGCCCCACGGCGCCTCGACGTAGGTCGGCTGCATGTGGTTCACCCACACGATGCCGGCGCGCAGCGTCTTCACCACGCGCATCGCGCGGAAGATGTCGCGCGTCCAGACCGCCGCCGCCAGGCCGTAATAGGTATCGTTCGCGATCCGCAGCGCGTCGGCTTCCTCGTCGAACGGGATGACGGACGCGACCGGCCCGAAGATCTCCTCGCGCGCGATCCGGTCCGAGTTGTCGACATCGACGAAAATCGTCGGCTCCACGAAGAACCCGCGTTCGAGCTCCGCGCCGCTAGCGCGATTCCCGCCGAACGCCAGCCGCGCCTCGCGCTTGCCGATCTCCTGGTACTCGCGGACGCGATCGAAGTGCTCGCGGCTGATGAGCGCGCCCATTTTCGTCTTACGATCCATCGGCGATCCGATGGTGATCGTCCGCGTCTTCTCGACCATGGCTTCGACGAAGCGATCGTAGATCGGCCGCTGCACCAGAATGCGGCTCCCGGCGGAGCACACCTCACCCTGGTTGACGAATACGCCGAACAGCGCGCCGTCGACCGCCGCCTCGAAATCGGCATCGGCGAAAAAGATATTGGGCGACTTGCCGCCCAGTTCCAGCGAAATCTTCTTCAGCGTGCCCGCCGCGCCGCGCATGATCAGTTTCCCGACCTCGACGCTGCCGGTGAACGCGATCTTGTCGACGTCCGGGTGCTCGACGATCGCTGCGCCGGCCGTCTCGCCGGCGCCGGTCACGATGTTCACGACGCCGGGCGGAAGGCCCGCATCGGCAAAGCTGGACGCGAGCGCAAGAATCGACAGCGGCGTCTGCTCGGCCGGCTTCAGCACCGTCGTGCAGCCGGCGCAGATCGCGGGCGCCAGCTTCCACGCGGCCATCATCAGCGGATAGTTCCACGGGATGATCTGGCCGGCGACGCCCATCGGCTCCCGCAGCGCGAGGCTCATCGCGTTGTCGGGAACCGGCAGCACGTCGCCATGTATCTTGGTGGCCAGGCCTCCGTAGTACTCGAAGCAGGTCGCGACATCGGCGATGTCGTACTCCGATTCGACGATCGGTTTGCCGGTGTTGCGCGTCTCCAATTCCGCCAGCTCGCCGGCGCGATCGCGCACCGCCTGCGCGAGCTTGAACAGCACGCGTCCGCGATCCTGCGCCGTCGTCGTGCTCCACTCGCCGGCGTCGAAGGCGACTCGCGCGGCGGCGACCGCGCGATCGACGTCGGCGGCAGCGGCGTCCGGCACCCGCCCGATGACGGCCGACGTCGCCGGGTCGATGACCTCGAGCGTCGCGGACGACTCCGCCCGCACGAATTCGCCGTTGATATAGAGGGAGGCGGTGTTCAAGGCCAAATCGCAACTATATGGGGTCGCTCGAACCGTTGTAAAGTTGCGCCATGAAACAGCTGATCCTTGCGTTGACGGCCATCGCTTGCGCGGCGCCGGCGATGGCGCAGGACGCCCATCCCACGCTGGTGGTGGGCACGGCCACGGCGTCGCGGGGCCACAAGGCCACCGGCGTGATCAAGGTGCCTGCCGGCGTCGACGCCGGCTACGACATCCCGGTCGTCGTCGTGCACGGCGCGAAGCCCGGACCGATCCTCGCGGTCGTGTCGGGCGCGCACGGCACGGAGTACGCGTCGATTCTCGCAGTGGAGCGGCTGATCGATGCGGTGGATCCGGCGCGTCTGTCTGGTTCGCTGATTTTGGTGCCGCTGGTGAACGTGGCGTCGTTCGAGCGCATCATCCCGCACGTGAATCCGACGGACAACAAGAGCATGAACAGCCGCTATCCCGGCGACGCGAGCGGGACGCAGACCGATCGTGCGTCGCTCGCCATCACGCGCGAAGTCGTCGAGAAGTGCGATCACCTGATCGATCTGCACGGCGGCGATCTGGACGAGAATCTCCGCCCCTACAGCTACTGGACGGTGACCGGCAACAAGGCGCAGGACGACTTCTCGCGCGCGATGGTGCTCGCGTTCGGCCTCGATCACATCATCATTTCCGCCGATCGCCCGAAAGATCCGAAGGCGTCGCGCTATCTCGAGAATACCGCGTCGACGCGCGGCAAGCCGTCCTTCACCGCCGAAGCGGGACGGTCCGGGCCGGTCAATCCCGCCGATGTCACCGCGCTCGTCAACGGCGTGCAGCACGTCCTGATGCACCTGAAGATGCTCGCCGGCACGGCCGCACCCGTGGCGCGTCCCGTGTGGATCGAGAAGGTCGTGACCGTCGCGGCGGATCAAGGCGGCATGTTCTGGCCGGCGGTCGATCGCGACGCGCACGTCGTCAAAGGCGCAAGGATTGGCGTCGTCACCGATTATCTGCACCATCAGACGCAGGAGGTGCTCGCGCCGGAGAGCGGCCTGATTCTGTTCGTGCGCGCGGTGCCATCGCTGAAGAAGGGCGATACGATGGCGAACATCGGAACGATCAAGAAGTGAATGGACCCCAGCGAGGACGCAATGATGAACAGCGGTGTGGCGCGCGCAACCTACGATGATGTGAATCTGATCGTGAAGCTGTACGACATGCGGCGGGAGGAACGCATGCGGCAGGCCAGGGCCTGGTTTGTCGCCTCGTTCAGGGCGAAGACGATGGAGGAGTTCGCGTCGATCTGTCCGCCGGGCAGCGAGCAGAACGCGTCGTTCCGGATGGTCGTCTCCTACTGGGAGATGGTGGCCTCCTTTCTGACGACCGGCGTGCTGAACGCGGAGCTGTTCTATCAGAGCGGCCGTGAACTGCTGTTCGTGTGGGAGCGCCTGCGCGATCTGGCCCCGTCGTTTCGCGAGCAGTACAAGCACCAGTACGAGTACAAGAACCTCGAAGCGGCCGCGAAGACGTACATCGATTGGTGGACGACGCAGGCGCCCGGGGCGTACGAGGCGTTCACCGCGCGCGTCCGCGGATAGCGGCAGCCGGCGGCGGCGATCGAGCCTCGCGTGCGAAACTGACGGCGCGGACCGGCGCCGATCGGAACCCGTGTGGTACATTCCGCGCCCATGCGATTTGCCATTATCGGATCGGGTGCGGTCGGCGGCTATTACGGCGCGAAGCTCGCGCAGGCCGGCCACGAGGTCACGTTCATCGCGCGCGGCGCGCACCTGGCGGCGATGCGCGAGCGCGGCCTCCAGATTCGGAGTCCGCTCGGCGACTTCATCGTCCGGGCGCAGGCGGAAGAGGATCCCGCCCGTGTGCCGGAGGTGGACGTCGCCATCTTCGCGGTGAAGGCGTACAGCAATGCTGGTGCGCTGCCGCTGCTCGCGGCGATCGCGGGCCGCGATGCGGTTGCGCTCACGCTGCAGAACGGCGTCGACAGCGTCGACGAGGTGACGGCGGCGGTCGGCGCCGGACGCGTGCTCGGCGGCTCGACCTACATCGCGACGGCGCTGAGCGAGCCTGGTGTCATCGAGCAAACCGGGACGCACCGGCGCATTGTCTTCGGCGAGGTCGCCGGCGACACCTCGCGCCTCTCACCGCGCGTCCAGGCGATCCACGACGCGTTCGCGGGCGCCGACATCGTGTCCGAGCCGGTCCCCGACGCCCGCGTCCCGATCTGGGAGAAGTTCTGCTACCTCTCGCCGTTTGCGGCGTGCACCGGCGCCGCGCGCGTGCCGATTGGCCCGCTGTGGAGCGATCCCTCCGCCAAGGATTTGATGATCAGCGCATTCCGCGAAGTGATCGCCGTCGCGCGCGCAGAGGGCATCGCGACGTCTGACGATCTGCTCGATCGGATCGTCGCGTACGTCGATTCCGTGCCCGCCTCCACTCGCTCCTCGCTGCTGATCGATCTTCAGCAGGGCAAGCCGATCGAGGTCGAGGCCCTGCTCGGCACGGTGGTTCGCCGCGGCGGACGCGCGTGCGTGCCGACGCCGATCATGGCCGCTTTGTATGCGGTGTTGAAGCCGCACGCCAGTGGAAAGGGGTGAGAGCGGAAAGGAAGATTTCAGATTTCAGATTTCAGATTTCAGATTGGAAGACGAGAGAGAGCGAGAGAGAGA
>Ga0068855_100002724_pt1 | contig 21779 bp, 21 predicted proteins | sample KBSCornC52_FD_66592 | JGI IMG/M metagenome (GOLD analysis project Ga0068855, IMG submission 66592) | Corn rhizosphere microbial communities from Kellogg Biological Station, Michigan, USA - KBS Corn C5-2 | ecosystem: Host-associated > Plants > Roots > Rhizosphere > Soil ...
GGCCACCGTGTCGACGCTATGTCGCTTCTATGCCGCCGCGCATCACGGCCCACCACTCCGCGACCCGGTCGGTGACGTCGGCGTGGCCCGCCAGGATGCCCGAGACGTGCTGCACGCCCTGGAACCCGGCGACCGAGGCCCGCGCCAGCGCCGCCGGGTCCGCGCCGGCACGTAGCTCGCCCTGCTCGGCAGCGGTCTGGAAGAGGCCGGTCGCGGTGGCGATCCAGTCCACGTACGGCATGTGGAGGGGCTCGCCGATCTGCGAGCGCTCGGCCTGCAGCCGGACGGTCGCCCGCACGATCGGATCCTCGCGGATCTGCGCCGCGACACGTGCGAAGACCTCGCCGATCAGGTCGAGCATGCGGTCGTGCGACGGCAGCGCGTCGGTGACGAGCGAGGGCCACTGCTCGTAGCACTCCTCGACGATGGCCGAGGCGATCGCGGCCTTGGCCGGGAAGTGGAAGGCCAGCGCGCCTTTCGTGACGCCGGCGCGCGCCGCGATCTCGCTGGTGGTGGCCGCCGCGTAGCCGCCCTCTGCGAAGCACCCGGCCGCGGCCAGCAGGATGGCGCGGCGGGTGCGGCGGGCCCGTTCCTGCGTGGGTTCGGCCGGGGACCGGTGGTCGGCACGCGGCGGGGTCATGCGCTCAGCCCCGGACCGCGACGACGGTCTTGCCCGGACTGCGGTTCTCGGCCTGCGCGATGTGCGCCTCGATCGCCTCGCTCCAGCCGATGACGCGCGGCGCCGGGATCGCAAGCCCCTCGGCGGTGAGGGCGAAGACGCCGGCGATGAGGTCGCCGACGGCGCCCGCGTCGCTGCGGGCGCGGTTGATGATGCTGAAGCCGACGGTGGTCCAGTTGTTGCGGCGCAGGTCGGCCAGCGTCGGGGCGGCGGGGTCGGGCTGGCCGGCGGCGGCGCCGTAGCTGACCAGGCGGCCGCCGGGGGCGAGGAGGGCGGGCATCGCGGCGGAGACGTCGCCGCCGATGGATTCGAGGATGACGTCGAACGGGGCTTCGTCGGCGGCGGCCTTGCGCGAGTTGGCGGCGAAGTCGGCGTCGCGGATCGCGGGGCGGTAGGCGTCGGCGAGGGTGGCCGCGGAGCGTGCGCTCGTGCCGCCGATCAGGGCCCTGGGCTGCCGGAGCGCGAGCACGGCGGCGAGAGCGTCGCCGACTCCGCCGCTCGCGCCGGTGACGAGGATGCGGTCGGCCGCGGTGACGTGCGCGGCGCGGGCCAGGCCGACGGCGGTGGCCCAGGTGAGGGGGACGGTGGTCGCGGCTTCCAGCGCGAGGCCGTCGGGGACGCGCGCGGCCAGACCGGCTTCGGCGACGACGGTCCCGGCCAGGCCTCCGCCGTCGACGGTGAACGCGACGACGGTGTCGCCGACCTCGAAGCCGGTCACGCCCTCGCCGAGCGCGGTGACCTCGCCGCCGACCTCCATGCCCGGGACGAACGGCCAGGCGCTCGCGTAGCCGGGGGCGCCGCGGCGGGCCAGGACGTCGACGAAGTTGAGGCCGGCGAAGCGGACGGCGATGGCGAGTTGGCCCGGAGACGGTACCGGGGCCGGGATGTCGACCTCTGCGATGGTCTCCGGGCCGCCGGGGGCGCTGAACTGGATGGCCTTCATGCTGGGTTCCCCTCCCAAGGTGCTGCGGTTGGTGCGACAAGAAAAATACCGGCCGGCCGGTTTCTTGTCGACCGCCACAGCGCCTCGGGAAGGTGAACCTCAGCGGAAGGCCGCGGCGTTCCGCTCAGCCCAAGCACTGAACGGCGCCGCCGGCCGCCCCAGAACCCGTTCGACGTCCGGGCTGACCGTCTGCTCCTCGGCTGTCGGCTCGCCGAGGATCGCCAGCGTCCCGTCGGCCACCGCCGGCGGCATGAACTGGATCATCTGCTCCCGTGCTTGCTCTGGCGTCATCTCGACGAAGGTCACCGCCTCGCCGATCGCCTCCGCGATGGCGGCGGCGCGCTGCCGCGGTGTCGTTGCCGCCGGGCCGGTGAGCACGTACGTCGCACCGTCGTGCCCGTCCTGGGTCAGCACCGCGGCGGCCACCGCGGCCACGTCGTCCGGGTCCACGAACGGCAGGCCGACCCCGCCGAACGGCGCGGGGGCCATGCGCTGCGCGCGGATCGGCTCGACCCACGCGAACGCGTTGGAGTCCAACCCGCCCGAGCGCAGGATCGTGTACCGCAACCCGGAGGCGGCGACCGCCTGCTCGAACCCTGCCGCGTGGGCGTACGCACCGCCCGGCCGTGTGCCGACGCCCTGCGAGGACACCAGGACCACGCGCGTGACCCCGGCCGCCTTCGCCCGGGCCAGCACTTCGGCCGGCTCGTCCCCGGCGACCAGCAGGAACAGTGCCTTCGCGCCCTGCAATGCGGCGTCCAGCCCGTCCGGTGCGCCGAGGTCGGCGGCGACCGCGTGCACCCCGGCCGGGACGTCGGCGCCGGTGATGTGCCTCGACACGGCGGTCACCTCGTGCCCGGCGGCGGCCAGCGTCCGCACCAGGGTCCGGCCGACGTTCCCCGTGGCACCTGTCACTACGATCATCGTTTCCCCATTTCGGCAGCTCAACCCGTATGCCACGGAGTGAGTTAGTTGACTAACTGAGTTGCACGCTAGCCGATCGCGGCAGCGGTTGTCTATCCTCAGTTAGGTGACTGACTCACAGCCTGCGAGAACGGTAGAGAAGACGCAGACGAGCGCCCGGCGCGGTGGCAAGCGCGAGCGGCTGGCGTCCGCCGCCGCCGAGGTGTTCCACCGCCAGGGCGTGGAGCGCACCACGCTCAGCGACATCGCGCAGGCGGCCGATGTCCCGCTGGGCAACGTCTACTACTACTTCAAGACCAAGGACCAGCTGGTCGAGGCCGCGCTCGGCGCGCACCGCGGGCTGCTGGCCGGCGCCGTGGAGGAGCTCGACCGGCTGCCCGATCCCGCCGCGCGGCTCAAGGCCATGATCGGCGGCTGGATCGAGCAGCGGGACCTCGCGGCCCGCTACGGCTGCCCCTTCGGCACCCTGGCCACCGAGCTCGACAAGCGCGAGGACGGCCTGGACCTCGCCGCCGCCGCCGTGCTGCGCGCGTTGATCGACTGGGCCGAGGAGCAGTTCCGGCAGCTCGGCCACGCCGATGCGCACGATCTCGCTGTCGCGTTCGTGGCGGCGTATCAGGGCATGTCGGTGCTGGCCAACGCGCTGCGCGATCCGGACGTGATGACCACGCAGGGCCGTCGTCTCGAAAGCTGGATCGACACCCTCGCCTGATCGGGTCCCGGCGGGAGATGATCGGATGTTTCCACTTTCCGCATGCGCTACCGAAGGGCAAGACCCGTGTTCTTCAAGGACGGCCAGCACATCCTTCTCATCGGCGACAGCATCACGGACTGCGGGCGCCGCGAAGAGAACGCCCCCTACGGCAACGGGTACGTCAGCCTCCTGCGGGCCTTCACCACGGCCCGGCACCCCGAGGCCCGCCTGACCTGGACGAACCGGGGCGTCAGCGGCAACACCACCCGGCACCTGGCCGAGCGCTGGGAGAAGGACGCGCTGGCCCCGCGGCCGGACTGGCTGTCGCTGATGATCGGCATCAACGACGTCTGGCGTGCCTTCGACGGCCACCCCGAGAATGCCGTCCCGCTGGAGGAGTACATCGAGACCGTCCGTACGCTCCTGCGCCGCGCCGTGGAGGAGACCGGCTGCCGCCTGATCCTGGCCGACCCGTACATCATCGAGCCCGACCTCACCGAGCCGCAGCGCGCGGCCAGCGACACGTTCGCGGCGGCCGTCGCGGGCATCGCCGAGGAGTTCGACGCGGTGCACGTCCCCACCCAGCGGGCCTTCGACGCCGCACTGGCGACCACTACGCCGAAGGACTGGGCGAACGACCGGATCCATCCGAACCTGGCCGGCCACGCGGTGATCGCCGAGGCGTTCATGAAGGCGTTGGAGATCTGACCAATCGGGGTCTGACGGCGCGGGAATAAGCGGCGCGGCGGCAAATCACCGATCATCGGTTGTCACCGGGATGAAATGGACCGTGTGACGACGAACCTCGATGATCCCGGCGTGTCACGACGCCGCCTGTTGACGTCCTTCGGTGCCGCCACGCTGATCGGCGTGGCGGCACCCCGGCCGGCGAGCGCGGACGTCGTGCCCGCGCCGCGCCGGGCCCAGGACCTTCCGACGCCGGTCGCGACCGGCCTGGACTACGCCTGGGCTCCGCACCCCTCCGTCGACGCGATGACTGCCGCGGGCTACAAGTTCGCGATCCGCTACCTCAGCCACAGCCCGGTCAAGAACCTCACCGTGGACGAAGCTCAGGCGTTGACCACGGCTGGGATCGCAGTGGTCTGCAACTGGGAGGCCACGCTCGACGGTCCGCGCCACGGCTACGCGCAGGGCGCCGCCGATGCCGTCGAAGCGCAGAAGCAGGCGGCGGCGTGCGGGATGCCGCCGGATCGGCCGATCTACTTCAGCGTGGACTGGGACGTGCTGGCCGCCGACATGGACGCGGTCAACGCGTACTTCGATGGTGTCGCCTCGGTCATCGGTGTCGCGCGGACCGGCGCTTACAGCAGCTACGACGCGCTCGGCTGGCTGCTGGCGTCCGGTCGTATCCGGTGGGCTTGGCAGTCGTGTTCGACGGCGTTCTCCAGCGGCCGCAACGCTGTGCCGTATCCCGGTATCCACCTCTGGCAGAACCGGACACCGTTCACGTTCGACGGCGCGGACGTGGACGGCGACCAGGCGTTGACGCCGGACTTCGGGCAGTGGGGCGCCGGGGCGTTCGTGTATCCGCAGGGGAGCGGAGGCCGGCTGGCTGCCGGTGTGCACAACGACGGCCGGATCGAGGTCTTCGCGGTCACGCCGGCCGGCGGGATCACGAACCGGTGCGAGACGGTGCCGAACGGTTCGTGGTCCGGCTGGAGCGACTTCAACCCGGCCAAGGGTTTCGGGTTCGCCGCGCGGACGATTTCGGTGGCGACCGGGCGGCACGCCGACGGTCGGCTGGAGGTCTTCGCCGTGATGAGCGACGGCTCCGTGCAGAACCGCTTCGAGACCACCGCTGACGGCGTCTGGTCCGGCTGGAACGTGTTCGCGCCCGCGCACAGTGCCAGGGCCCTGGCACTTGGAGTGCATGCCGACGGCCGCATCGAGATGTTCGCCGTGACGCCGACCGGCGGGATGTCGAACAGGTACGAGACGGCGCCGAACGGTGCCTGGTCCGCCTGGAACGAGTTCGGGCCGCAGGGTGTCGCCGAGGCGGTGAGCGCGGCCGGTCATGCCGACGGCCGCCTGGAGGTGTTCGCCGTGATGAGCGACGGCTCGATGCGGAACCGCTGTGAGATGACGGCGAACGGCGCGTGGTCGGAGTGGGACGTCTACGGCCCGACCGGCGGCGTGAACGGGAACAGCGCACCGGGCGCGGTCACGGCCGGTGTGCATCAGGACGGCCGGGTCGAGGTCTTCGCGGTCACGCCGGGCGGCGGGATCCGGAACCGTTTCGAGACCGCGCCCGGTGCTGCGTGGTCGGGGTGGGGCGACGGTTTCGGGCCTCGCGGCGCGGTCACCGCTGCTTCCGCGACCAGGCACGCCGATGGCCGGATGGAGGTCTTCGCCGTGGCGGCCGACGGGTCGGTGTGGAACCGGTTCGAGGCCGGGGCGAACGGAGCTTGGTCCGGGTGGAGCGCGTTCGCCGCGGCGGGGACGGTGAAGCCCTGAGCGCTGCTCGCTGTGCCGGTCACATCGTCGCGAGGTCGAAGACCACAGCCGCGGCGATGGCGACGCCGTAGGCCGACGCGGCCAGCCCGACCGTCCGGGTCCGCTTCTCCTCCGGCCAGGAGGTCAGGGTCAGGGCCCAGGCGAGCGTGGGGAGGACCAGGACGCCGTGCAGGCTGATCCCGTGGACCAGCTTGAGGTAGCCGAGGTCTTGGTAGGCCTGCTGCTGGTGCCCGGTCTTGGCCTCGGAGGTGCCGCGGGCGATCATCGCCGCGCCGGAGAGCAGGCCGATCATCAGGGTCGCGAACCCGGCACGCAGGGCCAGGCGCATCGACGGGACCTGGCCGGGGTCGCCGCGGAACGCCGCGAAGGCCAGCCGGCCCAGCACCAGAACCAGGATCGCGCCGCCGACGGCCAGCGTCATCGACACGCCGGTGTTGAAGGACCCTTGCATGTCGATGTGCGAGGGGACGTGGCGCCAGGCCTGGAGCGTGATGCCGCCGACCTCGACGAAGCAGTCCGCGGCGAAGACGCCGAGGGCCAGGACGCGGGTGCGCTCGGAGAGCTTGAGGTAGGAGGCGACCCAGGCGACGGCGATGAGCGTGAGGCCGAAGGAAAGGCCGAAGGTCGTCGGCTTGCGCCACGAGACCGGGCCCTCCCACGGGCCGCCGCGGACGAAGAACACTGCGAAGTGGAAGGCGCCCGAGGCGATGAGGACCAGGCCGAGGACGTAGCAGATCCGTTCGATGCGGCGGCCGTGCGTCCAGATCTCGCGGACGGCGGTCACGATTGCTCCTAGCGAGGTGAGGCGGGTGGTGGGACGCCTTCATCCTCGGGATCGGCGGGGACGCTGCCATCCGACGGGGAGCGACACTGCGAGTACGCCTGGGGGAGTACGGCGGCTCGGGTCGCTGGTCGGGTCATCGTCTGAACCGACGTCCGCTGAGCCAAGGGACTGATGTTCGTCCGCCGGCTGCGTGGCGAATCGCCGGAACACGCCGATGCCTGGCGATGATTTCCGTGAATGCTTCACTCGTTCGTGAAAGGTATGAAATCCTCCATGCGCCTCCGAATCGGGCTGCGCGCGTGCGGCATGACCGCCGCGCTTCTCGGCACCACGCTGGGCGTCGTCCCGCCCTCGCAAGCCGACAACACGTCCCCTCAGGCCGAGGCGTACGTCGTCTCCGCGCAGGCCCTCGGCGGGCTGGTCGCCGTGCCGCCCACGCCGGACTCCAAGTTCCCGCCCGGCGGCACCACCTCCCTGCCGACCCTGATCCTCGGGCCGGTGAACACCGACGCCCTGCTCACCGCGACCACCGCCGGTGACGCCAAGGCCGGTACCGCCTCAGCCTCGGCGACCACGGCCCACCTGGTGCTGACCGTCCCGCTCGTGGGTTCGCTCGACGTCACCGCGATCAAGGCGAGCTGCGACGCGCCGGCTCTGCCGGGCGCCGCGACCGGGACCAGCGCCATCGCCACGGCGGTGTTCACGCCGGTCCCGCCGCCCGCGCCGCTGCCGCCGTCCCCGCCGGTGACGATCACCATCCCGGCCGGGGTGAACCAGACGGTCACCGTGCCGCTGCTGGGGACCATCGTGTTCGACAAGCAGACCACGGACACGGACGGCAACCTGACCGTCGAGGCCGCGGACATCACTCTGGTCGGCGGGCAGGAGATCGTGCTCGGGTCCGCGATGTGCGGCGGCGCGATGCCGACGTAAGAGCTGACTACTGCTTCGCCCACACCTCGTTGGGGCCGCCGTTACAGGGCCATGCCGTCACGTTCGCGCCCGAGTGGATCGGCACCGGTCCCGAGGCGTCCAGGCACAACGCCGTGTTGGCCGTCGGCGACACCGTCCCGTTCGGGTTCCAGACCCAGGACTGGTTCGGGCCGCCGTGGCACGTCCACGCCGAGACCTGCGCGGCGTTCGCGACCTTGCCGTTCGGGGCGGCCGCGTCGAGGCAGAGGTTCGGGTCGGCCATGGAGTGGATCGTTCCGTCGGTGTGGACCTGCCACGCCTGGTTCGGGCTCCCTTGGCAGGTTCCGGCTGAGACCTTCGCGCCGGACTTCACGCCGCCGCCGCTGGCCGCGTCCAGGCACAGCGACATCGAGACCAGCGTGGTCGGATTCGAGACGGTCGGCGTGGGAGTCGGAGTCGGTGTCGGCGTGCCGGCCGTTGAGGAAGGCGTGGTCGAAGGAGTCGCCGCGACCGGAGTGGTCGGCGCCGACGTCGCGGTCGGCTCTCCGGGAACCGTCGAACTGCTGGTGTCCGTCTTGTGCCACGGACGCGTCACTCCGAGCGCCACACCGGCGATGATCACGACCGCCGCGAACGCGCCGCCGATGAGGATCGCCCGCCGCTTCGCCTGCGGGTAGTCGTCGTATGCCGCGTACCCCGCAGCGCTGTAGTCGGACGGTCCAGACGGCCCCGTCGGCGCAGGCGGCCCGATCGGCCCAGGCGGGACCGCCGGTCCCGCCTGGATCCGCGGCAGCACCGAAGTCTCAGCCGAAGCTGAACCCGAACCCGAACCCGAACCCGACTCCGACACCGGCGGCAACGTCCGCGTCTCGGTCACATCCGGCGAAGGTGGGGCGGGGGCCGGGGCCGGAGCCGCCAAAGCCGCTCTCAGCATCCCCAACGCCGTCGCCGCATCAGGACGCTCCGCAGCCTCCTGCCGCGTCATCGCCTCGATCAGCGGAGCGAGCACGCCGGCGCGCGTCATCGCCGGCAGCGGCTCCGCCGGGTGCGGCGCGTACCCCTCGACCGCCTCGAACAGCGCCATCCCCAGCGCGAACACGTCGTTCGCCGGCGTGGCCCCCGGCGTGACCCGGTCGCCGACCAGCAGCGCGGTGCCGTCGTCCGTCAGCAGGATGGTGTGCGGGTTGATGTACCCGTGCACGGCCCCCGACGCCAGCGTCGTCAGGATGCCCCGCGCGATCAGCACCACCCGGCTCGGGTCCAGCGGGATGACCGCCTGCTGCGCGATGCCGTTGCCCGGATCGTGCAGCACGTCGTGCAGACTGGCGTTCATCGAAGCTCGGCACCCCCGCATATGGTCGGAATGGAACAGGATACTGACCCTCTCTCTGCTCGTCGCACCGCCCGGGCGATCCCCATCCGGCCCTGTCGAGCTGCACGTCGCGCTCAGTGCCGCGATGATCGCCTCTGAGTGAGTGATCGATCATCGGGAGCGACGTGGCGACGAGTCCGGACGGCGGCAAGACGGGGACCGGCTGTGCCGCGCCCGACGGGGACGGCTATGGGGACGACCACGAGGATGCGCGGCCGACGCGCCGCGAGCGCCTGAAGGCCTGGGGCCCGCTGCTGGTCCCGGTGGTCGTGTTCGGCACCATCGCGGCCTTCGTGTTCGGGGGCGTGCGTCGTCCGGAACAGGTCGGCGATGCACGCCCCCGACTACTCCGCCTCCAGCTGCTCGCCGAGCGATCCGCACAAGGTCCTGGTCGAGGTCACCACCGGAGCGACCGGCAAGGCGATCGGCGACGCGCTGTTCAACGCCGGCGTCGTGCGCAGCACCCAGGCATTCGTCGACGCCGCCGGGCACAACCTGGCGGCGCGGGACATCAGCACCGGGACGTACCGGGTCTGCCCCAGGATCAGCGCGGCGACCGCCATCACCGAGCTGCTGAACCCGGCCAACCTGTCCCCGGACTCGCTGCTCGAGATCCGGCCCGGCGACTACAGCTGGGAGACGCTCCACGCGCTGGCCAAGAAGCGCGGCTGGGACAAGGACGACCTCCAGCAGCTCATCGACACCAACCAGATCGGCCTGCCGGCCTGGTCCAAGAGCGCCGACGGCCACTGGACCGCCGAGGGCATGCTGGAGCCCGGCCGCTACACCCTCACCAGCTCCGACACCCCGCAGAGCGTGCTGACCGCGATGGTCACGGCACGGGTCGCCGAGCTCACGAAGGCCGGCCTGACGGCGAAGGCCGCGACGCTCAAGTGCGCCCCGGCGCGCGCGTGCACCCCCGAGGAGGCCCTGACCATCGCCTCCCTGGCCGAGGCCGAGGTCACCAGGGCCGAGCCCGACGGCCGCGAGGTCTCCGAGGCGGTCCAGAACCGCCTGAGCCGCGGCGACTTCGTCGGCGTGGACGCGACCACGAAGTACTGGCTGAGCCTGCAGGCCGGCAAGCGGGTCGCGGTGACCGCGCGCGAGGTCTCCGACCCGACCGACCCGTACGCCACCGGCGGTCACAAGGGCCTGCCGCCGACGCCGGTCAGCATCCCCTCCGCGCAGATGGTCGCGGCCGTCCTGACCCCGGCGACCGAGCGTTGGTACTACTGGTGCGCCAGCGGCGCCGGCACGAAGTTCTTCAAGGAATCCGAGAAGGCCCAGTTCGAGCAGACATGCCTGTCCCACTGAGCGAGGTGCGGTAACGATGGAGCAGCCGAATTCCTTGAAGAGCACAGATTCCTTGAAGAGTACAGATTTCTTGAAGAACACAGATTCCGTGAAGGACACAGCCCAGGCCGAGGCCGTCGCCGCGGGCTACGCCTTCGACGGCCCGACCCTGGACCTCGGCGCGCTGATGGCCGGCGGTGCCCCGGACGCCGGCGTCCAGATCCGCGTCCCGCTGGCCATGCTCACCCGGCACGGCCTGGTTGCGGGCGCCACCGGCACCGGCAAGACCAAGACCCTGCAGGGCATCGCCGAGCAGCTGTCGGCGGCCGGTGTCCCGGTGTTCCTGGCCGACATGAAGGGCGACCTGTCCGGCCTGGCCGCGCCGGGCCAGGGCGGTGAGAAGCTGACCGCCCGGACCCAGGCGCTGGGCCAGCAGTGGTCTGCGAAGGCCTTTCCGTGCGAGTTCTACACGCTGGGAGGCGAGGGGACCGGGGTCCCGATCCGCGCCACGGTCACGGCGTTCGGGCCGACGATGCTGGCCAAGGTGCTCGGGCTCAATCCCACCCAGGAGTCGTCGCTCGGCTTGGTCTTCCACTTCGCCGACAGCAAGGGCTGGCTGCTGCTGGACCTGAAGGACCTGCGCAGCGTCCTGCTCTACCTGACCAGCGACGAGGGCAAGGCCGAGCTGAAGGCGATCGGCGGGCTCTCGCCGCAGACCGCCGGGGTGATCCTGCGCGAGCTGACGGCCTTCCAGGCCAAGGGGGCCGAGCCGTTCTTCGGCGAGACCGAGTTCAACGCGCTGGACCTGATCCGCACCACGCCGGACGGCCGCGGCGTGGTGTCGCTGCTGGAGCTGCCCGGGGTGGCCAGCCGTCCCGAGCTGTTCTCCACGTTCCTGATGTGGCTGGTCGCCGAGCTCTTCGAGCGGCTGCCGGAGGTCGGCGACCTGGACCGGCCCAAGCTGGTGTTCTTCTTCGACGAGGCCCATCTGCTGTTCACCGACGCGTCGAAGGACTTCGTCTCCGCGATCACCCAGGCCGTGCGGCTGATCCGGTCCAAAGGCGTCGGCATCTTCTTCGTCACGCAGACTCCGAAGGACGTGCCCGGCGACGTCCTGGCGCAGCTGGGCAACCGGGTTCAGCACGCGCTGCGCGCCTACACCCCCGACGATGCCAAGGCCCTGAAGGCGACGGTGTCGACGTTTCCGAAGTCCCAGTACGACCTCGGCGAAGTGCTCCAGAACCTCGGCATCGGCGAGGCCGTGGTGACGGTGCTGTCCGAGAACGGCGCCCCGACGCCGGTGGCGTGGACGCGGCTGCGGGCTCCGGAGTCGCTGATGGCCGAGGCGGATCCGGCGGTGGTGCAGGGGATCGTGAACGGATCGCCGCTGATGGCGAAGTACGGTCCGGCGATCGACCGGGAGTCGGCGTACGAGATCCTCGCCGCGCGCGAGGCGGAGGCGCAGGCTGCGGCTGAGGCACAGGCTTCGGCTGAGGCAGAGGCTGAACCGCCGCCGAGCCGCCCGAGCCGCCCGAGTCCGGCCAAGACGCCGCCGAACCTCATCGAGCAGGCCCTGGGATCGGCCACGGTCAAGAAAGCCGTCGACACGGCGGTGCGGGAGATCACGCGCAGCATTTTCGGGACCCGCAAACGCCGGTGAGGTCAGGCGACCGAGGCCAGTGACGAGCTCGGCTCGGTCGCTGTCTGCTGCGATTCCTGCTTGGTGCTGCGCTCCAGTGCGGCCGACCAGACCGCGAGCAGCAGCGCCGAGCCGGCGAGCAGCGCCCCGACCCAGTTCGGCGCGGTGTATCCGAACCCCGCGGAGATCACGACGCCGCCGAGCCACGCCGACAGCGCGTTGCCCAGGTTGAAGGCGCCGATGTTGACGGCCGAGGCCAGCGTCGGCGCGCCGTGCGCCTGGTCCAGGACCCGCTTCTGCAGCGGCGGGACGGTCGCGAAGCCGAGCGCGCCGATCAGCAGGACGGTGATGGCGGCGAGGATCTTGTTGTGCGCGGTGAAAGTGAACACCGTCAGCACGACCGCGAGTCCGCCCAGGGCGGTGAAGAGCATCGGCATCAGCTTGCGGTCCGCGTACCGGCCGCCGATCAGGTTGCCGAGGAACATGCCGACGCCGAACAGGACCAGCAGCCAGGTCACGGCGCCGTCGGAGTAGCCCGCGACCCTGGTCATCATCGGCGCGATGTAGGTGATCGCGGCGAACACGCCGCCGAAGCCGAGCACGGTCATCGCCATGGCCAGCACGACCTGCGTGTTGCGGAAGGCGGCCAGCTCGTGCCGCAGGTGCGCGCCCTCGGGCCGGGGCAGCGGCGGGACCAGCTTGGCGATGCCGAGCAGCCCGGCGACGCCGAGGCCGGCCACGACGGCGAACGTCACCCGCCAGCCGGCGGCCTGCCCGACGTAGGTGCCCAGCGGCACCCCGACGATGTTCGCCACGGTCAGGCCGGTGAACATGGCGGCTATCGCCCCGGCCTTCTTCTCCGGCGCGACCAGTTCGGCGGCGACGACCGAGCCGATGCCGAAGAAGGCGCCGTGCGCCAGCGCGGTCACGATGCGCCCGGCCAGCATCACCTCGAAGGACGGAGCCAGCGCCGAGACCAGGTTGCCCAGCACGAACAGGCCCATGAGCAGCATGAGCATGGTCTTGCGGCCGAGCCGGGTGCCGAGCGCGGTCATCACCGGGGCGCCGGCGACCACGCCGAGCGCGTACCCGGTGACCAGCAGCCCGGCCGAGGGGATCGAGACGCCGTAGGCGCCGGCGATCTCCGGCAGCAGGCCCATCGGGACGAACTCGGTGGTGCCGATGCCGAAGGCGCCGATGGCCAGGGCGAGGAGCGCGAGAGGCATGAGGAGGCCCTCCAGGCGGTGGGAGCGCGACAGCGGCGGGCGGCACCGATGTCGGCGGTTGTTCGAGCGGCTTACGAGCCCCCACAATAATTGCAGACGCATGTACTTGCAAACACAACGATTGCACGCGCGGTATATTGCTCTGTGTGAGGAAGGAGTCGCAGCCATGACCGCCGCCGACGACACCATCTCGGTCGCCGCCTCGATCGGCCCGGCCGACGGGTGGTACGCGCTCTCCTTGCTGCACGGCCGGATCGAGACGCACGTCGAGCGTGCGCTGCAGGCCCGGCACGAGCTGAGTGTGCGCGAGTACTCGCTGCTGGACGTGCTGAGCGGCCAGCACGACGGCGACGGCGGGCACCTGCGGATGACGCAGGTCGCCGAGGCGGTGGTGCTGAGCCAGAGCGCGACGACGCGGCTGGTCACGCGGCTGGAGGACCGGGGGCTGCTGGAGCGGTATCTGTGCCCCACCGACCGGCGCGGCATCTACACGAACGTGACCGCCGCCGGGCTGGCGCTGCTCGCCGAGGCGCGGCCGACGCACGACGCCGCGCTGCGGGAGGCGTTGGACGACGCGGGGGAGGATCCGCGGCTGGCGCCGTTGGTGGAGACGGTGGAGCGGATCAACCGGGGCGCGGCAAAGGACTGAGTCGTATCTCCCCCGCGCGGGGGAGGTAGTTCCCCCGGCGGTGGGAACCGTGCGGCGGGCGCCGTCAGCAAGCTCGAACCATGACTCAGACCACCGCCGATCCCGCTGATCTCACCGATCCCACCGATCCCGCCATCGTCGCCGACCCGCCGACCGCTCCCTCCCGAACCCGCCTGGCCATCTGCTGGCTCACCATCGCCGCGACCTTCCCCTACCTCGCCCTCAAAATCGCGTGGATCTGCGGCAGCTCCATCGGAGTACACGGCGACGGGATGCGCAGCCACGCCTTCATCGCGCTCAACTCCCTGACGATCCTCATGGACGCCACCGCCGCGACCGCGGCTCTGTCGCTGGTCAAACCGTGGGGCAGACGCACTCCGGCTGCCGTGCTTCTGTTCCCGGTCTGGGCCGCCACCGGGTTCCTGGCGCCGGTCGTGCTCGGCGCTCCGCTCGGGGCGATCATCGACGCGGTGACCGGTTCGCAGACGCCGCAGCCCGCCGCCACCTCGTCCTCGGCGCTCGCCGGCTGGGTTTCGGCGGTCGTGTACACCGGATTCGGGGTGCAGGGCATCGGATTGGCGATCGGCTTCGTCCTTTACGCGCGGGCCCGGTGGGGCCGAGTCCTCGTGCTGACATCCTCCCGGTTGCCGGACGGCACCTTGCGTGGCGCGCAGCGTGCCATCGCGATCGGCGTGGCGGCGGTCAGCGTCGCCCCGGCCCTGATCCGCGTCTACTGGGCGCTGGGCGGACGGCAAGGGGCTCCGTATCGCGACTCGTCGTTGGGGACGTACGCGGTCCAAGGCGTGTTCGGTGTCTTCGCGCTGGCCGGAGCCTGGGGCGTCGTGCTGCTGCTCGGCCGCCGGGACGACCGGGACCGCGACCGCGACCGCCCGATCATGCGCACGCTGCTGATCGCCTGGACCGGCACCGGAACGATGTTCTGCTGGGGCATGTGGGGAGTCCTCAGCGCGATCCTCACCGAGGCGATCGGTGTGAAGGCGAGCGAGGGCCTCATGACCGCGGTCGGCAGTCTGCAAATGGTCTGCGGCGCGGTGCTGGCCACGCTGATGGCCCTGGTGATGGTCGAGGCCCATGCGATCATCGGATCGTGCGAAAGGTCTTGACGGCGGCCCTGGGGCGCCGGGCCCGCCGCCGCTGGGCCTTCCTGATCCTCGGCGGCGCGCTCGCGATGCCGTACTGGATCCTGGTGGACACTGTCGCAAGGCTCTTCGTCGCGCCGCGCGGCCCGGCCGGGGAGATCGTGCTCTCCTTCGCCGACCTCGGCGCCGCGCTGCCGCTCATCGCGGTGACCGCGGTCTTCCCCGTGGTGGGGACGCTGGAGGCGTCGGCGGCGCGGACGTTGCTCGGGGTGCCGCTGGAGTCCTCGCCGGAGTCCCGGATGCGCACGGCGCTGTGGTCCGTGCTGCATCTGGGCCTGGGCCTGCTGGTCGCCGGCGCGACCCTCGCCCTGCCCCCGGCGGTGGTCGCCTTGCTGGTCAGGCCCATTGTCCCGGCGTGGTCGGGCCGTGTGGCGTGGTTTCCCGCCTGGCTCGCGCCGTTGCTCGGGGCCGTGCTGGCGGTGGCGGTGGTCGCCGGCGTCGGCGGTGCCGGACGGCTGCTGGCCCGGTCGGCCCCGCCGCTGCTGGGACCGTCGGCAGCCGATCGCCTGGCCGCGCTGGAGGCGCGCAACGTCCGGCTGGCCGAGCGCAACCGGCTGGCCAGGGAGCTGCACGACTCGGTCGGGCACGCGCTGAGCGTCGTGACGCTTCAAGCCGGCGCGGCCGGCCGGGTGCTGGACGCCGATCCGGCGTTCGCGCGCCTGGCGCTCGGGGCCATCGAGGACGCCGCGCGAGGGGCGCTCGCAGAGCTCGATCATGTGCTGGGTCTGCTGCGTGAAGACGGGGCGAGCCCGAGTCCGCCGCCGGACTTGCGGGATCTGCATCGGCTGGTCGAGGCGGCGCGGGCGGCCGGGGCCTCGGTCGAGGTGCGGGCGGACATCGACGCCCTGCCGGCGGTTGTTTCGCGGGAGGCTTACCGGATCGTGCAGGAAGGGCTGACGAACGCGCTGAAGCACGCTGCTGACGCGCCGGTCACCGTGCTGGTGGAGCAGGAGCACGGCAGCTTGACCGTCACCGTCGCCAACCCGCTCGGCGTCGGCCACCGTACCGGCCACCGCCCAGGCCGCCGCCCTGGAGCGCCGACCGGCGGCCACGGCCTGCACGGCATCCGCGAGCGTGCCGAACTGCTCGGCGGCACGGCCGAGTCCGGCGTCCGCGAGGGGTGCTGGCGGCTGGCGGCCCGGATCCCGCTGCCCTGATCGGACCTCCCGCTGCCATGATCGAACCTGTCCGCCGAGTCCGGGAGCCTTCCGTGTCCGCCGCCAAGCCCGTTGCTGAGATGACCGCCGCCGCCGTGACCGTCCTGCTCGCCGACGACGAGCCGCTGGTCCGTTCCGGCCTGGCCGCGATCCTCGGCGCCGAGCCGGACCTGGAGGTGGTCGGCGAGGCCGGGACCGGGGCGGAGGCCGTTTCGCTGTGCCGTTCGTCGGCGCCGGACGTCGTGCTCATGGACGTCCGCATGCCCGCGCTCGACGGCATCCAGGCCACCCGGCGCATCGTGGACGCCCCGGACCCGCCGCGCGTAGTCGTCCTCACCACGTTCGAGAACGACGACTACGTCTACGACGCGCTCCAGGCCGGCGCGTGCGGCTTCCTGCTCAAGCGCGCCCGGCCTGCTGAGATCGTCCAGGCGGTCCGGCTGGCGGCTGTCGGGGACACGCTGATGTTCCCGGCGGCGATCCGGGATCTCGCCCTGCGCCACCGCGCTCCCGGCTCCGCCTCCGGTCCCGCCTCGCTTTCGGCCCGGCTGACCGACCGCGAGCGGGAAGTCCTGGCCCTGATGGCCTCGGGGCTGTCCAACGGCGAGATCGCCCGGTCCCTGACCCTCGGCACCGAGACCGTGAAGACGCACGTCGGCAACGTCCTGGCCAAGCTCGGGGCGCGCGACCGGACGCAGGCGGTCGTCCTGGCCTACCAGTCGGGCTTCGTCCGCCCCTGATTTCCGCGTCGGTGACCAGACGTGCGTCACACTCCCCGGTCGGTCGTTGACGATCAAAGTTAGGTTTGCCTAACCTAACGTCCTATCGATCGTTCGCACCCTGGGGGTCCCTTGCTCGCCGCATCCGCACCGTCCACCCCGCTCGGCCCCTTCGAGGACAACGCAGTCTCGTGGGCGAGCTGGGTGACCCTCATGTCCTTCGTCGGCCTCCTCGCGCTGGGCCTGCTCGTCGCCGCGCCGGCGGACGGCCTTGGCGACCGGACCGCGCGCCTGGTCCGTTCGCGCCTCGCCTGGGCCGCGATCATCGCCGGCGGCCTGGCGTTCCCGGCGGTCCTCACCGACCTGGCCCGAGGCGCGTCGAAGTCCGGCTACGACTACGCCGCCGCCTGGCGAGGACTGTTCGACGGTTCGACCCCCGGCCTGCTCACCGGGCTGGAAGCCACACTGCCGTCGGTCGCCGCTTTGCTGATCCTGCCGGTCGCCCCGCGCCGCGTCGCCGTGCGTCCGCGCCTGATCAGGGCCCTGCGGATCAGCGCTTTGGCTCTCGGCACCGTCGCGCTCGTCGCCACGCGCATCCCCAGCAAGGCGCCCGCCGCCGGCGACTGGGGCCGCACCGCCTTCCAGACCTTCATGTGGGTGCTGCATCTCCTCGGCGGCGCGGTGTGGGCCGGCGGCCTCGTCGGCCTGGTCCTGCTCGCAGTGCGCAGCGATCTGGAGCCCGGCTTCTGGTCGCCGGCCATCCGTCGCTTCGCCGCCGCCGCGATGGGCTGCGTCGCCGCCATCAGCCTGTCCGGCCTGTTCCTGTACTGGGAGCACGTCGACGGCCCGGCCCAGTTGCTCACCACCATGTACGGCCGCGTGCTCGGCGTGAAGCTGCTCCTGTTCGGCAGCCTGCTGATCCTCGGCGCGGTCAACCAGTTCTGGCTGCATCCGCGCATCGACGCGCTGCGCGCCGCCGGCGACGAACGTCCGCTGCGCACCATCCTGGCCCGCCGGTTCCCGGCAGTCGTCGGGGTCGAGGTGGTACTGATCCTGGGCCTGCTGTTCGCCGCCTCGTTCCTGCATGGCTCGGCGCGCAATCAGGCCTTCCAGGCCGACGCGGCCAAGCACGCCGCGGGCCCGGTCAAGAAGCTGCCCAAGCTCCCGCAGAAGGAGGTCTCGGCTTCGACCTGGATCGAGGGCACCGCCGAGACCGCCGCCGTCCTGGTCGTGACGGTCGCGGGCTACCGCTTCTCCGGCAAGCTCGCCCGCCGCCGGACCGCCCGGGCGCGCCCCGCCGAGGCGACCTGACACGATTCCCTCGGGAACGGTGCAACCGGCCGGCCGCCCCGGGAGTGTCTTCTCGACCCGGCGTTCGGAAGCCGGACTGACCGGAGCGAGGGGTGCCGTGGCCGAACAGGCTGAGTCGATCGATTTCGCAGGGTTCTACACGGCGTCGGCGACCCGCGTCGTGGGATACCTCTACGTGGTGCTGGGCAGCGTCGCCGAAGCCGAGGACGCGGCGCAGGAGGCGTATACCCGCGCCTGGCTGCGCTGGTCCCGGGTCCAGGCCTACGACGACCCCGAGGCCTGGGTCCGGACCGTCGGCTTCCGCGTCGCCATGAGCACGTGGCGCAAGACGCGGAACCGCCTGACCGCGCACCGCACCAGCACCGACGGCGCCACCGCGGGCTCCGGCGCGCACGTCCCCGAGATGTCGCCGGACCGCCTCGTCGTGGTCGACGCGCTGCGCCGCATCCCCGCCGAGCAGCGGCGCGCGCTGGTCCTGTTCCACATGCTCGGTCTGACGGTCTCGGAGATCGCCGACGAGACCGACGCTCCGGTCGGGACGGTCAAAGCGCGCCTGGCACGCGGCCGCAAAGCGCTCGCGCCGTATGTGTCGGAGTTCGCCGACGACGAGAGCGCGCCGCCCGGCTCGTCATCGTCATCGTCCTCGCCTCCACCCTCCGCTTCGGCCTCTTCCTCTTCCTCCGGTGAACCGTCGACGCGCTTTGCGAAGAAGGGAATGGTCTCCGGTGCCTGAGAACTTCGCTTCCCTGCTCGAAGCCCTGAACGACGAGGGCCGCATGCTGGCCCGGACCGCGCCCGCCGGCGTGATCGAGTCCCTCGGCAAGGCCCGGCGCCGCCGCCACAGGTTCACGGCCGCCACGTCCGCCGTGGCGGTGTGCGCTCTCGCAGCTGGGGTGGCGTTCGGCGTCGGCGGCGGGGCGGGGAGCCGTCAGAGGCCGATCACGCCGGGCGCCACGCCGTCGACGTCTTCTTCGGCGACTCCTTCGCCGTCCCTGTCGGCGCACAGCACCGTCACCACGGAGAATCGCACGGGCCTGGACGCGCTCATGAAGCCGACCGAGCTTCCGCAGCCGGCACGGTTCCAATGGAATCAGGGTTCGACACAGAACCGGCCCACGCCGAACGGCGACGCGGTCCCGCGCTGCGGTTTCATCCCGTCCGACGCGAACACGGTGAAGATCCCCTCGCAGGGCGAGACGATCTCGCAGTATCTCGCCGGCTCCGACGAGTCGACCGCGAACGAGATGATCTACCACTATGACTCGCCGGCCGCGGCCCGCGCCGGCTACGACGCCCTCAAGCCCGACCAGACCACGTGCCCCGGCATCCACGTGACCGGTACCGTCACCGACGGCGTGGTCTGGGAGGACGCCGTCTCCGGGACGACGTCGCTGCAGAAGATGGCCGTCCTGTCTCGCAGCGACGTCGCGTACTTCTTCTACGTCTGGCAGGGCCAGAGCACGCCCTGGGACAGCTCCGACGACCAGGCGGCGCTCCAGCGCATGGCCGACCGCCTCGACGGCGGGCAGCCGGTCCCCGACCCGGTCACGGCGCCGCCGGCGGGCGCGATCCCGGCCTCCGCCTGGCTGGATCCCTCGCAGATCCCGTTCGCGACGGCCGATCAGTCCCATGGCTGGGTCCCGCTCGGCGGCCAGCAGCAGAGCACGAGCGGCAGCCCCTCGGCGTTCCTCTGCAAGTCGGTCACCGATGGCGAGGACTTCGTGGCCCTGCCGAACGCGGTCGTCGCGACCCGCAGCTACCACGGGAGCCCCTCGACCACTCCGGTCTATCCGGGCTCGAACTACCTGTATTCCGGCGCGGACGAGCACATCGTCTCGTTCGACTCCTCCGGGACGGACGCTCCGACGGCGGCGAGGACGGCCTTCGTCTGGAGCAGGCAGATCCTCGTCGACCACGGCTGCCAGTTCAAGGACGGCTCCGGTGCGCAGGTGACTCGCAAGATCAAGATCGCCACCCAGACGGACACGGAGTTCTCCCTGCTGGCCACCGATACGCCGGGCACGACCAGTTACACGCACCTGTACTGCGTGATCAAGGGTTCGCACGTGGCCTGGATGACGATCGGCTTCGAGCAGGGCGACACCTCGACTGCAGGCGACGCCGCGATCCTGGCGAGCATGGCCGCGCGGCTGCCGTAGCCGGGGCGGCGGCGACCCGCGGCAGCGGAAAGGCCGGCGCCGGGGACCGAAGTCCTCGGCGCCGGCCGGGCGAAGAATCAGTTCACCGCATCAGTTCACCGCATTCAGTTCACCGCATCAGCTCGGCGGCTCAGCTCAGGCACCCGACATGCGCCAGCGCCTGCCGCAGCAGCGTCCCCTGTCCGCCGTGCATGTCCTGCAGCACGGCGTCCGAACTCGCCTCGGCGGGCGTGAGCCACACCAGATCGAGCGCGTCCTGCCGAGGCTGGCAGTCCCCGTTGACCGGCACGACGTACGCCAGCGCCACCGCGTGCTGCCGCGGGTCGTGGTACGGCGTGACGCCCGCGGTGGGGAAGTACTCGGCGACGGTGAAGGGCTGGAGGGAGGCCGGGACGTTCGGCAGCGCGACCGGCCCGAGGTCCTTCTCCAGATGGCGCAGCAGCGCGTCGCGCAGCCGCTCGTGGTGCAGCACGCGGCCGGAGACCAGGCTGCGGGTGATCTCGCCGTCGGGGGAGATGCGCAGCAGCAGCCCGACACTGGTCACCTCGCCGGCCGCGTCCACGCGCACCGGCACGGCCTGGACGTAGACGATCGGCAGGTGGGCGCGGATCTGCTCCAGCTCGCCCGGGGCGAACCAGCCCGGGGTCGTCTCGATCATTTCGGACATTCGTTGATCGTACTAGCGGCGGGGCGGTGGCGGTCCATCCCTGTTCAAGATCCGGGCCCGGCCCGGGTCGGTCAGAGCCCGGCCAGGAACTCGTCGATCGCGGCGAACGTCGCTTCCGGCTGCTCCAGCTGCGGCAGGTGGCCGGCGCGCTCCACGATCTCGAAGCGCGCGCCGGGGATCGCGGCGGCGAACGCGCGGCCGTAGCCGGGCGTGGCGATCCGGTCGGCCTCGCCCCAGAGCACGAGGGTCGGCACGGTGATGGCCGCCAGGCGCCCGGCCAGGGCCGGGTCGTGCATGTACGGGTCGCCGGCGTAGACCCGGAGCGTCGTCATGTTCGCGATGCGCGCCGCGACCTGCGCCTCGGTCAGACCGGCCGGGTCGATGTAGAAGCGCTCTGCGTCGTGGTAGCTGTACTCGGCCACGCCCCGGGCGTCGAGCGCGAAGAAGTCGCGGATCGGCTCGTCCGGCACGGTGATGCCGACCCCGTCGACCACGACCAGCGCGCCGGTCAGGCCCGCGGTGTCGCGGGCGGCCATCTCGGCCGCGAGCCAGCCGCCGACCGAGGAGCCGATGAGTGCGACGTCGCTCAGCCCCTCGTCCTTCAGCAGCTCCAGGTAGAGGTCGGCGAGGGTGGCGACGTCGGTCAGCCAGGCCGGCCGCGCGGTGCCGTTCCAGCCGGGGTGGGTCGGCAGCAGCGCTCGGCCGGTCCCGGCGACGTGCTCGGCGATGCCGGTCACGGTGGCCGGACCGCCGCCGCCGTGCAGGACGAGGACGGGGCGGCCGGAGCCGGACTCCTCGAGGGTGATGGTCAGGTCGGGGTGCGAGGCGAGGGTGCGGGAAGTCGTCGAAGTCATGCCCGCCACTGTAACTACACATACGTAGCTACGCAACTCTAGTTAAGGCTGCGTAGTCGAGCTATCATCGAGAGCGTGCCCGTCGACATCGAAACGCTCGGCCGCGCCGTCAAGCAGGCGCAGTACCGCCACCACCGCGCACTGGAGACCCGTCTCTCCGAG
>Ga0068855_100002725_pt1 | contig 21772 bp, 19 predicted proteins | sample KBSCornC52_FD_66592 | JGI IMG/M metagenome (GOLD analysis project Ga0068855, IMG submission 66592) | Corn rhizosphere microbial communities from Kellogg Biological Station, Michigan, USA - KBS Corn C5-2 | ecosystem: Host-associated > Plants > Roots > Rhizosphere > Soil ...
TATCAATAAAAACGCTAAGATCCTTAAACTCTTAATTGAAAAAGGCGCTAATTTAACCATTAAAAATAAAGACAACAAATCACCCATTCAATTAGCGGCTGAGAATCAAGATTGGGATACCCTTACTGTTATCGCAAATGAATTGAATAACACAGATCTTCATACTGCTATCGTCAATAAGAACATTGTCGCTGTTAAACTTTTAATTGATAAAGGTACAGATTTAAGCACCAAAAATTTAAACACTAAAACTCCTATTCAATTAGCCGCTAATAATCAAGATTGGAATACCGTCATTAAACTTGCTAAAGCTAAGGATTCCGATGAAAATGACTATGACTGTTTTAGTGATGTTTTATCCAAAGCAGTATATTACAACAAACATGAGGTTGTTGAAGCTTTGCTCAATGCCAATACGCCTGTCAATAAATGGAAAGATTCCAACAATCAAAATTCTCTGCTTCATATTGCTGTCGAAGAAAAAAACTCTCATGTTATCAATCTTTTAATTAAGAAAGGCGCTGAGTTAGACGTTAAAAATAAAGATGGTAAAACACCACTCAAAATGGCTATTGATAGCCAAGATTGGAATACTCTTATTGCAATTTCAAAAGCTAAAAAGACTGATGATAATGACACCCTTGGATTTAGTGAGGCTTTATACAAAGCTGTACAGTACAACAAACATGAAGTTGTAGAAGCTTTTCTCAACGCCAACACACCCATTAATAAATGGAAAGATCCTAACGATCAAAACTCTCTGCTTCATATTGCTGTAAATGAAGAAAATCCTCATATTGTTAAACTTTTAATTGAGAAAGGTGCTGAGTTAAGCGCTAAAAATAAAAATAATAAAACCCCTTTGCATATCGCTCTTTACAATAGAGATTGGAATACCCTTATCGCTGTTGCTAAAGTCAAAAAGACTGACGAAAATGACGCTCTTGGATTTAGCGATGTTTTAAGCAAAGCTATATATTTCAACAAACATGAGGTTGTTGAAGTTTTTCTCAATGCCAATACGCCCATCAACAAATGGAAAGATCCTAACGATCAAAACTCTCTGCTTCATATCGCCGTCGAAGAAAAAAATACGCACATTATTAATCTTTTAATTGAAAAAGGCGCTGATTGTACAGCTAAAAATAAAAACGGCAAAACACCCCTCCAACTAGCAGCTGATAACCATGATTGGAATACTATCATTGCCATTGTAAAAGCTAAAAAAACCGATGAAAATGACTCTCTTGGGTACAGTGAAGCTTTATACAAAGCTGTACAATACAACAAACTTGAAGTTACTGATGCCTTGCTCAATGCCAATACGCCCATCAACAAATGGAAAGATCCTAACGATCAAAACTCTCTGCTTCATATTGCTGTCAAAGAAAAAAATACGCACATTATTAATCTTTTAATTGAAAAAGGCGCTGATTGTACAGCTAAAAATAAAAACGGCAAAACACCCCTCCAACTAGCAGCTGATTACTATGATTGGAATACTATCATTGCCATTGCTAATGCTAAAAAGACCGATGAAAATGACGCTCTTGGATACAGTGAAGCTTTTTACAAAGCTGTACAATACAACAAACTTGAAGTTACTGATGCCTTGCTCAATGCCAATACGCCCATCAACAAATGGAAAGATCCTAACGATCAAAACTCTCTGCTTCATATTGCTCTAAATGAAGAAAATTCCCATTTTATTAATCTTTTGATTGAAAAAGGCGCTGATTTAACCATTAAAAATAAAGACAACAAAACACCTCTCCAATTGGCCATTGATAACCAAGATTGGAATACTATCATTGCCATTGCTAATGCTAAAAAGACCGATGAAAATGACGCTCTTGGATACAGTGAGGCTTTATACAAAGCTGTACAATACAACAAACCTGAAGTTGTATTGGCATTGCTTAATGCCAATACGCCCGCCAATAAATGGAAAGATCCCCACAATCAAAATTCTTTGCTTCACAACGTACTCATCAAAAAAAACTTTGAAGTTGCAAAGGTATTAATCCAAAACGGAGCAAATGTTAATAGCCCAAACAAAGATAACAAAACTCCCTTACAGCTTATTTCGGACCTGAGCTCGTCTTATTGTAATGACAAACATTATCAAGACGTCTGTTTTGAAATGGGTATGTTTTTCTTTGATAGCGTTAAAGTATCCGATTACATTCCTGCGTTAACGTATTTTATATTAGCGGGTAACGCTCAAGGTATCGATAGTCTTAAGATGACGAGTCTTTTAGGCCTTGGAGGGATGATTGTAAATCCTTACGAAATCCATACTTCTTTTTCAGACCTTCTGACAAAAAATAATCCTTTGGAGGGTAAACCGATTGACTTAGATCACGATGATCTTAAAGCTATCATTACAAACTTACTGCCTTATGCAAATAAAAGAGATGATATCGCCAATACTTTGGGTGAATTGTATTATTACCTGGGTAATATTGAAGAAGCATTGAAATATTGGGCACAAGCTAAAAAGACATCTATAAAAGCCAAGATTCATCTTGAAAAGACACTTAAACAAACAATACTGTCGTTGAAGGAATTGGATGGTCATGCGCTTTTAAATGCGCTGCAGTCTCTTGCTAACGAGGACGATGACATTGCCAATGTATTAGGTGAAATCTATTTTGAACGCGGCAATTATACCCAAGCCCTAAAACTCTGGAGCAAAGCCAAAAAGACATCTATAAAAGCGCAGTACCATATTGCTGTTACGTTAAAAGAAAAAATAAAATCGATTAATTTGCCCAAAGAAGATTCACTGCTTCAAGATGTAAAAATTGAAAGACTGTTGGTCGCTGCACAAAGCACTGATGAATCAATAGCAAACGCTGCCAAACCTAAGCTTTTCGAGCATTACTTCGATAAAAATGAATTTAAAAAAGCCGGTGAATTTGCAATACTTTTAGAGCATAAACAAAAGCTTGTTAATTATTATGCTCTTAACGCTGATTATAAACAGGCGTTAAGTTTTGCTTTTGATAAAGAAAGCTATCAATCATTGTCAGATATTGAAAAAAGCTTGTTTTTAATGCCCGAAGTCAGAAAAGAGACAAACCCACAGACGATTCGAGAAATTCTCGTTGCCAATCAGGAAAACAGTGACTTTATAACAAAACCTTTGATAGAAGAATTGATTTCACACGACAACGACCAGCATCAAATACTGTTAACTGTTTTAAAAAGCAAATCATTGCTCTTAAAGCTTGATGTAGACACGGCTATCAGTTGGTATTTAGACCCGGGTATTTCTACTAAGTTTACTGAACAAGATAAAAAAAACTTCCTCTTAAACGTCATGGATGTTTATCCCGCATTACCTATTGATTCCATTATTTATGAGAATATTCGAAGTAAATTAAGCACAGAATTTAATGACAGTGAACGCAGCCAATTTTTAACTTCATTGGCAAAAAACTTGTGCATTTCAAAGGTATCAGCAGGAGAAGTGGAAACTCTTCAGGCAGCTTTAGGAGATGTTCATTTTAAAACAATTTTTAACAGTATTTTAAATATGCCTTCTTTTCAATCACACATCAATAATAATTTTTTAATAAAATCTATCTATGTCCATGTATTGGTCAATAAAGATGATCCTGATGTTAAAAGATTTTCTAGAAACTTTAAAAAGTTTAATATAAATGTCAAAGAATTACATCAACTGTTTTCTTTCATTGATCATAATAAAACGCTATCCAGTTTAAACAAATATGAGTGGAAAGGGATTTTAAGACGATTCGCCTTTGATACCGTCAATCAGATGGCCCGTCATTTACCGATTCATGAAAAAATTAAAGCCTATACGGATGCTGTTTCGCAAAGTATATTTAAAGATCATCGAAAAACATATTCCAACCATTTTAATCATAAAACAAGTGCTGTAGCATCACTGGAAACCCTTAAAGGCGCGCATGAATTAGAAGCTTGTACAGAAGCTGAAAAATCAAGTGCTATTGAAAACATTGCAAAAAACTATTCACCTTCCTTTTTCTTTAGCAGTGGGCAAAGCAAAGCATTGCATGACGTCTTACGGGATAACAAAGTTGATACAGAGTCCAAGGTTAATCACATTGTTTCTTATTTATCTGAAGAAAACAAAGACGATGGAAAATTAATCAACCACAACAAAAAATTATTTAAAGTGATTAAATCTAATATTGATTCTTTGGCGCAAACCCGAAAAGGGTGTTCTCGATAAATCTATGAACAAGAACTGTTATGCAAAAAAATTTTGGCATGTTGAGCCCGATTAAAATTCCTTGCATTATCAAAAATTTAAATTCATCAAGCGTTTTACCGCATAATACGCACCACCCATAAATGCATCATGATGGTGGTCAGACAATACACATAATGCGAATTTTTGCCGCTGGGATAAATACGCGGGTAAAGATTCCATACCTTCAATAAATGCTGCATTATCAAATATTTCCAAATGTTTTAATACAACACCGCCTGTAATCCAAATCCCGCCTGCAGGCATAAATGACAATTGGACCGTACCAATAAATAAGCCTAAATAAAATGCAAATAAATCGATTGTCTCTTGTGCTTTACTTGATTTTATTAATTCTCCCAGATCTTCTGGAGTTTCAATGCAGGTGTCAGGAAATAAAAATTTATGCAATCGCAATAATCCATGTCCAGATAAGATTTTTTCAAAACTGCAATGATTTTTTTGTGTTAAAGCATGATGCAGTTCTAAAAATTTTTGAGATGCTGCAATAGGTTGTGACAATCCAATATGGCCCATTTCATTGGAGCCCAACCAAAAATTTCCATCCGGAAATAAAATTCCATCTTTTAAGCCTAAACCTGTTCCAACACCTACAGCAACTCTTCTTGAATAAGGATCAATAATTGTGTCATTAATTTTATGAATGGGTGATTGTGTATACGTTGACCAAAATGTGGAACATACAACTGGCGCATAATCATGAATAATTTCAAACGGCGCCCATTGATACTTTTCGGCCAAAAACATAAATGGCATTTCATAAGGATATCCATTATCCAATTCCAATGTTTTCCCATTATAAATACCAGCAGCACCAATACATATAGTGTCAACATCTTTGTGTTCAATATTGAGATGTTTTTCAATTTTAAGTATCAACGCTTCTAAAGAATCACAAGAGCGCAATTTAATGTCACAACTATGTTTGCTATGAAAAACAGTGGGGCTATGCGGATCAAAGACTACCCACGCTGCTGCACATTTAGTTGCGCCTAAATCCCAAACTATTATATTTTTTTTAACATGATTCATTTGCTAGGCGCACCGATATCTCGAATAGGTAGACCTGCTCTGATATTTTCTTCAATTTTTTCAAGTGAAACACCTTTTGTTTCTGGCACAAAGAAATATCCTGCCACTAATCCTATTCCACACATAATGGCATAAACCAAAAATGTCTTGGAAGGGCCTAAAAAGTTTACGAGCGTTAAAAATGTAAATGACACCGCAAAATTCCAAAACCAGGAAATAAATACAGTAACACTCATCACGGCACCGCGAATTTCCAAAGGAAATATTTCGGCGACCATTAACCATAACAAAGGCCCTAAACTTATCGCGAATGAAATAATGAATATAAATGCACTGGCAACAGACATCCATCTAAGATAATCACTCGTTGCCGCACCAAGATGAAATGCTAAACTTAAGCAGGAAAGACTCACCCCCATACCAATTAAGCCTACAAACATTAAGGCTCTTCTACCCCATTTATCTAAATAAAAGATGGCAAAAATAGTAGACAATACATTAACAATACCCAACCCTGCGGTAGCTAAAATAGAACTTGAGGCATCATGAAACCCGGCCATCTGGAATATTGTGGGCGCATAATATATTAATGTATTAATTCCAGTAACTTGTTGAATAAATCCCAAGAAAATTCCTAAATATAATACTTTTCGAATCCAAGGCGCAAAGACTGCTAAAAACGAAGGTTCTTTAAGCTGTATACTTTGCTCAATTTCTTGGATTTCATGTTGGACATTTGCTGAACCTCTCAAATATTTTAATGTTTTTTCTGCTTTGTCTTTCATTCCTTGTTTGATTAACCAACGTGGGCTTTCGGGTAAAAACAACATACCAATACCTAACAATACAGCTGGAATTATGCCAATCAAAAACATCCATCTCCATGATCCTTCAATGGAAACAAAAGCATAATTGATAAAATAGGAACACATAATCCCTATGGTAATTGCCAATTGATTCAATGAAACTAACCCACCTCTGTATTCAAAAGGTGCCGCTTCGGCAATATAAAGTGGTGCAGTGTAAGATCCAATACCGATTGCAAACCCAATAAAAACTCTGCCAATTAAAATGATTTCTACATTTGGTGCAAAACTTGCTGCGAGTGTTCCAATGATAAAGATAGTTGCAATTAAGAGCATGACTTTTCGTCTGCCGAATTTATCCGTGAGTCTTCCGCTGGAGAGTGACCCCAACATTGCGCCTATCAACACGCTACTGACGATTATTTCCTTCATGCCAGTGGTAAGGACAAATTGTTTTTGAATAAACAATAGTGCACCAGAAATAATTCCGGTATCAAAACCAAATAACAGCCCTGCAAGAGCTGCAATTACAGAAACCATGAATACTGCACCGTTCAGCTTAGACTGTGTCATAATCTTTTCCTTTCATTTCCATTTTGAGAATTGAAACTCGGCTGATTATGACATGACAATGGCAAAATTTGCTACTGATAGGATATAATTTTTCATTTTTTCTATCCAAGGAGTGCAGATGCGAACTCGGAAAATTACCTATCCTCATGGGAATACTACGTGCGAAGGCGTTTTGGCTTTTCAGGATGAAAATAAACGTCCTCTTGTTTTAATTGTGCATGACTGGACAGGAAGAAACGAGCTTGCTGAAAAAAAAGCTCAACTCATGGCTCAATGGGGTTATATTGGTTTTGCTGTAGATATGTATGGTGAAGGTAAAACCGGCCAAACTACGGATGAAAAAAGATCTCTCATGTCACCCTTAACCTCTGATAGAAATATCATCCGGCAACGTCTCGAATCGGCCATATCAGCAGCTAAAGATATTCCCTTTGTAGATGCTCAAAAAGTGGCGATTATTGGATTTTGTTTTGGCGGATTATGCGCATTAGAACTTGCCCGCTCTGGAAATTCAATTTTGGGTACTGTGAGTGTTCACGGTTTATTACACAAAGACGACAAACTACCCAACGTACACATTTCATCTAAAATATTAGTATTACATGGTTATGATGATCCTATGGTTCCACTTGAACAAGTCACAGACTTTGCAAATGAAATGAAAACTTGTAATGCTGATTGGCAATGTCACATGTACGGCAACACCATGCATGCTTTTACAAACCCGCTTGCAAATGATAAAAACTTTGGGACGGTGTATAATCCTGTCGCAGAAAAAAGAGCATTTGAGACCATTTCAACCTTTTTACGAGAGATTTTCACATAATGACATTACAATGCGGCATCGTTGGTCTTCCCAATGTTGGAAAGTCAACTTTATTTAATGCTTTAACAAAAGCGGGCATAGAGGCTTCCAATTATCCTTTTTGCACTATCAATCCCAATGTCGGTGTTGTAGCCGTTCCGGACAATCGACTCTCCAAGTTGGCTGAAATAGTCAAACCTGAAAAAATTGTGCCGACAACATTTGAATTTGTTGATATTGCAGGTTTGGTGAAAGGCGCCGCAAGCGGAGAAGGATTGGGTAATAAATTTTTAGCCAACATTCGTGAATCTGATGCGATTGCACATGTGGTCAGATGTTTTGAAAATGATGATATTATTCATGTTGCAGGAAGAATCAATCCATTAGATGATATAGAAATAATTCACTTGGAGTTAGCCTTAGCTGATTTAGAAACAGTTGAAAAAAATATTCAGCGCAATCAAAAATCAGCTAAATCAGGGGATAAATCCATATTAGAAACACTCCAACTCCTTGAAAAAGTTAAAACCCTGTTGGAACAAGGCAGCCCTGTAAGACAGTTAAAACTTTCTCATGAACAATTATTACTCTTAAAACCCTTAAATTTACTGACACTCAAACCTACCTTGTATATTGCCAATGTCAATGAAAATGGATTCAACCAAAATCCGTATTTAGATTCCGTAAAAAATCTTGCTGAAAAAGAAGGCGCAAAAGTGGTTGCAATTTGCGCGGAAACAGAAGCACAACTTTCAGAACTCTCAGACACTGATAAACAAGAATTTTTAGACGCCTTAGGATGGGAAGAGTCTGGACTATCTCGCGTCATTCGAGCGGGTTATGAGTTGCTTGGCTTACAAACTTATTTTACGGCAGGTGAAAAAGAAGTCCGTGCTTGGACAATTCATAAAGGTGATACAGCGCCGCAAGCAGCAGGTGTGATTCATACTGATTTTGAAAAAGGGTTCATCAGAGCGGAAGTGATAAGTTACGATGATTTCATTAATTATCATGGCGAACAAGGCGCAAAAGAAGCGGGCAAATGGCGGTTAGAAGGAAAAGAATACTTCGTCAAAGATGGAGATGTGATCCATTTTAGGTTTAATGTGTAAACACCACATGGTAGTTGCACCGAGTACTTTTTTTGATTTACATTTTAACGGAACAAGATGAATTATTTGAAGCCTTCCAATTAAATTTTTTTGTTATTAAGTCTTCAAGCTTATAATTTTTATTTTGTCTGGCTTTTTCAAGCAGTTCATCTTTTCGTTTGCTGGTTTCAGTGTCCAATTCAATATCTTTGCCTGTGATTTCAACGATACTATCAAGCGCTCTCATAACCTCTGAGCCTGTTTCTCCTACTTGCTCCCTTATTCCAATTATTTTACCTGTATCTAGATCTTCAATTGGAATATTAATAATCGGGATACCAACAAATGCTTCAGTATCATTAAGCATAATTTCTAATACAGTAAGCAGAATATTAGCTTCATGTCCCGTAGGTTCCAAATTTTTCAAATGACGTCCATATTTACCAATATGCTCAGATATGAATCTATAATAATTTGTGTTTTCTGACGAAAATAAATTTTTTCGGCGAATGTTTTCGGAAAATAAAGAAAGTACTATCATTAAATAGCGTTTACAAGCTTGATAAGTATCATTAGCATCATAAGCAATAAAATAATCTGCAATCCGGCTAAATCGATTATGCATAAGGCCATCATCTGCCAAAAAATCTTTTAAGGGATAACCGTGAATTGTTTCTTCCTTCCAGTTAATAGATGCTTCAAAATAGTCGAAATATTTGTTGTTAACATAACCCAAAGGAGATAACAATTTGTAAATAAAACTATTATAGTTATCAAAATTATCTCTACCTAAAATAAAAGCATGCAATAATGCGCTAGATATATAATATTCACAACGCGTGAAATTTAATTGAAAAGCGATTCTATCCTCACAAGGAAACACTTTTTCAGTCATATCTTCTTTATTTATACCAAGTCCAAAATAAACTTTATCATCAAATTCATCATAATTTCCTTCTTTTATTGTTTTGATTAATGCTTCGAATTTTTTAAAATTTTTATTTTCATCAGTCACATATTTTTTTTGGGGAACAGTTATAAAAAGAGCGGGGGATGAAGCAGCTGGAGAAATTGAAGATGTTGGAGCAGCAGCAGAATTAGATGATCTATTTATTTCACTTTCAGGTTTTTTCATTTTCTTAAGCACCGAAAGTTCAAACATGTTTTCTTTTTCAGCTGACATAATAAATTACCTATTTTAATAATACTGTAGTATAAATTGAAACCAGGACGTGATTGTATAACACCATCAGATATAGTCAAGATTTAGCCATTACCGCTTGCATTTCTCTTGAAAAACAGCCAAAATTACGCCTCTTTTATCATCCATGGCTATGTAGCTCAGCTGGTTAGAGCGCGGCACTCATAATGCTGAGGTCGGTGGTTCGAGTCCACCCATAGCCACCATATAAATCAATCGTTTAAGAGAATCACCCATTTTATAAGTTTCATATCAGGGTGCAGTCAGGGTGCAAATTAAGCTCGAAGGGGCTGGGTCTTTCTCCCATAAGGGGTTAAATAACTCTCAATCTGTAATTTTCAAAATATGAGTTATATTTGAATTGCGTTATCCCTGCTTTTTAAGTAGAATAAGCAAGTTGATTATTTATTTAAGAACGGAAACTCGAAATGGAAAGAAAATTAACTCTCTCGCAATATGTCTCTGCATCAATCAAGCACTTTTCCTCTCTGCTCTATCAAGATCTTTACACTGTCGATAATTTTAATATGCTGGACGATGGTGATATTGAATTGGTGTATCACGTTAATGGAAAAAGAAATACCTCGCTTCGTAAACGAGTGAGCCAAGTTGTAAATGATAAAGATTTATTTAAATGTTTTAGTCGAGAAGATGTCCTGGATATGGGCGTTTTCTACGGACGATTAATGGAGAAAGCAGCCACAAATGCGACTGATAAAATCTCAGAAGAATAATATGGATAATGTTTTTCATTTATACGCAAAATATGAGAACCAAAAAGGGGTATTAACCTATTTTCCTTTATTTGCAATATTGTTAATTACCGCTCAATTGGCTGCGTCTGTATTGGGTCCAAGAGTGATACAAATAGGTCAACTTGTGTTACCCGGTGGAATCTGGAGTTTTCCCCTAACTTTTTGTTTATGGGACATAGTCACTGAAGTATATGGTTTTCACAGAGCCAAACAACTTATTGTTTATTATTTTATCGGCCAGATATTTTTTGCGTTTTTAATTAATTTTGGATTGTCCATGCCAGTTTTACCTGGGTTACCCTCTGCACATCTTTATAATGTTGTTTTAGGAGATATAGGAAAACTGACGATTTCGATGGTAGTTGCAATTACTGCTGGGGATTTTGTGAACTGCTATGTATTAGAAAAAATGAAAATAACAATGCACGGGCGTCATTTATGGATGCGGTTACTTGGAGCAACCGCCTTGGGAGAGCTTATAACCTCGTGCATTTGGGTATCTCTTTTCTATTTTCACAAATCTTTTCACCCTAACTTAATAAAATTAATACTTTCTCAATATTTAATTAAGATAATCTATGAAATAGTTGCTATAATTCCGACTTACGTTGTGATTGGATTTTTAAAGAAACATGAAGGGATTGATTGCCATAGACGCTATTCAAATTTTGATCCTGCAACATTGAAACCACATTTGAAAGTTAATAAGTAAACTTAATTCATAAGGCTGATTTATGCAAAAAAAGAAATTTCTACAATTGATACATGATTTTGAAAATCGCGGATATACTCATCAAGAGCTCGCTGCTTGCATTGGTGTTCCCTATAAATCCTTGGAAGATGCCTTAAAAAAAGCTGCTTATAAACCAGATATTTTCAAAAAACTTTCTGATTTTTTTAATATAACTTTTGAAAATGATTTGGTGGATCAGCGAAATAAAACGCTAAAAACTGAAGCCAAGCATTTAAAAAATGTCAGTCAAGTTTTGCGATATTTAATGAATGATGTGGGAAGCATCAGTGAAGGTGAACTTTTTAGAAGAACAGGTGTACCTCAACCCACTATTCATAGAATTTTGTCTGGTATGACCCCAAACCCTCGTGAACAGGCAATTAAACCGTTAGCTGATTTTTTCAAAGTAACCACAGACCAATTATTGGCACGCGTTCCACTATCCAAAGAGAGAATTCCAGGAACATTTGATCACGAAATGTTGCTGAGAAAATCATTACCCATTTTGTCTTTTAGTGATGTCATTAAATGGCCATCGTTTGCAAAAAAAATTGCGCAGTCTTCATGGGCACACTGGGTGACATCTGAAACTGTCTCAAGCGAAAAAAGCTTTGCTGTAAAGCTTGATAAAGATTCATCATTTAGAATGTTTAAAAAAGACTCGTTAATTATTGTGGATTACGCTAAAAAACCAGCAGATGGCTCATATGTTATTGTTCATGCGGATAACGCTAATGAAGCAATTATTGCTCGATATAATACAGATAAAAAATTACTGGTATTGGATGACAAAGCAACCAAAATTTATCCATCAACTAAACAATCAAGAATTTTGGGGGTGATTGTTGAAATACGCAGATTGTTGGAAGAAGAATCATGCTAACGTATTATGAATTAAAAATGAATTGACATAGCTTTATCCTTTGGTTAGACTTTGATCGTATTTTTATAAATACTTAATTAAAGGAGCCGAAGAAGATGGAGCATTTATCCCACAAAAGTATCACATTAAGCACTGATGGGTTTTGTTTTTTAAACAAAGCTGATTATTGCCAACTATTGGACTTTTATTCACTTTATCCAAGTGCAATTAACGAGTTTGTTGATTCTTTCAACAATTTGCCCATTGATGAGTATATGAACGATGGCGGTAAATATAGGTTTAGACGCTTCGGGAGATTGAGCTACAATTCTCAAGCAGATACGCTCTCTAAATTACCTCATGAAGCATTTTTTCAATCTCGAATGCACAATTCATTAAATGGAAATATGAATAGAGATTTTTCACCTATGGAAGATCAAGTACTTGAAAATAAATTTTTGCACTTCTTAATTAAATATCATTATTCAAAAATTTCCAATATAAGCAAGGTTAATCATTGGAAAATTTATCTGCACCAAATTAGAATAGTTGCAAATAATGAATATGGAGGAAATCCTGCACCTGAAGGAATTCATCGTGATGGGCATTATTTTGTTGCCCAAATACTCATTTCTAAAAATAATGTGTCAGGCGGAGTTAGTCAGTTATACAATCAGAATAAAGACGAAATATTTAAAACCGAATTAACTGAGTTTTTAGATAGTATATTATTGGATGATAGAAGGTTGTATCATAATGTAAGCCCAATTCAGCCAAAAGAAATGATAACGGGTAACAGGGATATGCTACTTATTGATTTTAACCCAATGAGTGATTAAAAAATATGCCTGAAAATAAAAAATATTCATTTGAAATTGGGGTTTTATTGTTCGGAACAGTTTTTTTAAAAGCTGCTGCATTTATTAGCATCCCTTACTTAGCAATTTATTTATCAAAAACAACATCACTAATGCCAGTAAGTATTGGGATAATCATTGGATTGTCACCTCTTGCAAGCCTAGCAGGAGGATTTTTAGGTGGACAACTGTCGGATATATTTGCCCGATCGCGTTTATTGCTAATATCCGTTGTAATATCAGCAATATCATTTTTTGGATTTTTTGTGTCATCTCTTATCGAGACTGAATTGTTTAAATTTGTGTTAATTGGGTTTTTTAATGTACTTAATGGATTTTTTGCTTCATTTTTTCCTCCAATCAGCCTAGCACTATTATCAGATTTATCTTCGGAATCAAACAACAAACATATTTATCAATTAAGGTATTGGGCATTAAACCTTGGAGCAGCAATAGGGCCAGTAATTGGCGGAATATTAGGAGTACTCTCATCAACAAAAGGTTTTTTTATCACGTTTATAGTTTATGCTGCTTACGCAATAATTTTAATTATATTTTTTGCTAAGTTAAATATAGCAGAGCGTCAAAATATTAATAGCAAACCAACTTTTGCAGAATCTTTGCAAGCAGTAAGCGCGGATAAAAAATTGTTTTGGTATATTTGTTCAGCAATTATATTTACACTTTGTTATTCTCAAATTCAGTCAACTTTACCACAGTTCCTTATCAAGCAATTTAATGATGGATTAAAATTATTTACGTTAATTTTATCACTGAATGCTGTTGTTGTATTAATTTTCCAATACCCTGTTTATCTGATAACTAAAAAATTTTCTACTACCAAGGCATTAATTTTAGGGACTCTAGTTTTTTCAATAGGATATTTGATACTTTCTCTATCTAAAAACGTTGCTGGTCTATATGTATTTGGTGTTTTTGTTATTAGTATTAGCGAGATAGCCGTGTTTCCAATAAGCAGCCAATTTATTGATCAAATAGCTCCCGCCAAAATCAAAGGCGCATATTTTGGGGCGCAATCACTCCGTCAATTAGGGTATATCATCGGGCCAATTTTTGGTGGGTGGATGCTGCAAAAATTTAACAGCAAGGTTTTATTTATGTCTATTGCGGTATTGGCTTTATTTTCTTGTGTGTTTCACTTACTTAGTGAAAAACAATCAAAATTTTATTTATTGGAGAAAGCGAAGTAATGACTAAAGTATTTATTACGGATCATGTGAAAGATCCTTACATAGAAAAATCTATTTTAGGAGATGAAGTATCAATTAATCGAGATACAAATGCACAGGTTCTATTAGTATGGAGAGAAAACATTACTGAAGAGTATTTAGCTCAATTTCCACATGTTAAAGCAATCATCCGATACGGCGTAGGTTTTGATCGAATAGATTTAGATTATGCAACCAGTCGCGGCGTTTATGTTTGCAACATCCCAGACTATTGTGTAGATGAAGTTGCCGATACAACAATTGCAATGATGTTGAATATCACTCGTGCCATATCAAGATTGGATTTTCGTGCGCGTCAAAACACTGAAATATGGCAAAGAAATGCTGTGAATGAAATTCAAAGAACCTCTGAATTAACATTGGGATTTATCGGAACAGGCAGAATTGGCACAAATGTTTTGTTAAAAGCACAGGCGTTAAAATTTCAAACAATATTTTATGATCCCTATTTAAGCAGTGGTTGGGAAAGAGTATTAAATTCATCCAGGGTTGAATCTCTTGATGAGTTATTAAATGTTGCAGATATAGTTTCTGTTCATACACCTTTAAATTTGACTACAAAAAATATGGTCAATAAAAATTTTATTTCCAAAATGAAAGCTGGCTCAATATTTATTAATACCTCGAGAGGCAGACTTATTGAAGATATTGATATATTTTATGATTTTTTAAAATCAGATCATTTGTTTGGTGTTGCTCTTGATGCAATCCCCCAGGAACCACCATTAGAGGGAAAACTAATTTCAGCTTGGAAAAATAATGAACCATGGCTGGATGGGCGGTTGATTATTAATCCCCATACAGCTTATGTTTCACAACAAGCAGTATATGAAATGCACCTCAAAGCAGCGCAAAATGCACTTCGTGTTTTAGAAGGGAAAATACCAATTAATATTGTCAACTCAAAAACACTAGAGGCTGTATGATGAAAAAAAACCATATTTTGATTTTAAATCCTAGTCCAAAGCGCTTAAGAGCTTTGGAAGTTGCTAAAGAAATGAATTTAAAAATTAGCATTGCAGATACCAAACTAAATCCCATATTCCAAAATTATATCAATCGCTTTATTGATATCGATTTAACTAAAATAGACCGTACCTTAAGTGTTCTTAAGACTGAACATGAAAAAGAATCATTTAGTGGTGTAATTACATTTTTAGATAGAGGTGTTGAACCATCTTCAATAATTGCAAGCAATTTAGGACTGAGAGGAAACCCATTATTAGCTGCTAAAGCAACTCGTCATAAATACCTATTGCGAGAAACATTAAAAAAAAATGGAATTAAACAACCACGCTTTCAAAAAGTTGCTTCGTATGAAGATTTTGTTGAAGCGGCAGATTATGTTGGGTATCCATTTATATTCAAGCCAGTAGGTTCTGCGTCCAGCAAAGCAATATTTAAAGTTGAGGAAAATACTAACTTAGAGAAAATATATCAAAAAATGTTAATTGCTTCTGATCCATCTTTAGATTTAATGTTTAGTCTATATCCAAATACATACATTGTTGAGCAATTTATGATTGGAAATGAATTTAGTGTTGAAGGTGTTGCAAGCGAAGGAGAAATTTATTTTGCTGGTATTACAGAAAAATGGAAAGATGAAAATTATTTTATTGAACAAAAACATTTATTTCCCGCTAGGCTCACAGAATTTGATGAAAATATAATCTATAGTACGGCTAAAAGCGCGTTATCAGCAATTTATTGGAAGTGTGGGGCATTTCATCTTGAATTAATGTTAACTCACGACGGCCCACAAATTGTAGAAATTAATGGAAGATTGGGTGGTGATTATATTACAACACATTTAGTTGAACTTGCGCGCGGGGTAAATATAATAAAAGCAAGTTATTCAGCTGCACTTGGATTACCAATCAATATCAAACAAAAATGGGATAAAGGCGCTTGTGTTCATTTTAAATTTGCTCACAGAGAAGGAGTGCTTAAATCTTTGAATGGTGCAGAGCATTTAAAAGATTCACCCCATATAAAAGATATTATATTTGAAAAAAATATTGGTGATCTTATTAGACTACCACCTAAAAAATTTGATGAATGCAGGCTCGTAGGAATAGTGACTCAAGCTGATACCTCCGAACAAGCGCTGAATGTTGCAGATGTGTCTATAAATCAAATCACCGCTGAAATTACTGATTAAAGGATAGTATTTATGAGCTCAAAAAATTCGTTGATTTTAATCATGGGAAGTATTCGTCGAGGCGAATATGAGTATTTGTTATCTAAAGGCTATAAGCTAGGGGTTATCGTTGATACAAACCGTCAAGTCAGTTTAGCAAATCCAAAACATTTTGATTTAGTGGAGTATTTTGATTTTAGCAAAAAATATTCAGATTTGGAAAACCTTGTAAATCAAATTCAAAAAACATGGAATATTAATTCGATTTTAAATCTAAGAGAATATTATGTTAAAGAGACTGCTAAATTGCAACGGTATCTGGGATTGCCTTCAATGAATGATGATTCTGTCGAATTGGTGACAAATAAAACTCTTATGCACAAGCGGTTTGTCGAGAAGCTGGGTGTTAATAGTACAGCGAAATTTTCTGACGTTTCAACAGAAAACGATTTAATTAACTTTATGAAGTTCGCTAAATATCCAGTAATACTTAAACCTAATAATTTTTATGGAAGTTTGTTCGTAAGAAAGATAAACAATCCAAAAGATTTAATAAGTACGTTCAGAGAAAATTTATTAAAAATTTCTGAATTTTCAAATAAATATGGAATCAAAATGAACGATGCTTCAATGCAGGTTGAGGAATATCTGGAAGGATCAAATCACTCACTGGATGCACTTGTAGATAATAATGGTGATATCCACGCTGCGCCTATCGTTGATGTTACAACGGGAAATGACTTAGGATATCCTGATTTTCATCACTTTGCTCGATGGTCGCCTTCATTATTATCAGATGATCTTCAAGAAGAAACTAATCGCTTTGGCAAAGAGGCTATAAAAGCCTTAAACATTAAAAATAGTGCCGTGCATGTAGAGTTTATTAATACAACACACGGTATCAAATTGCTTGAAATAGCGGCGAGGCCAGGCGGCCATAGAAATAGAGTTTTAGAAATGACCTACAACATTCCTTATATACATGAATACATTATGATGCAGCAAGGAAAAACACCTAATTTAAACAAGAAGACTAACAAAGGTTTTATGATAGTGACACCCTTCCCGAAAGAAAAGAAGCGCTTTAATCATGTCTCCAATACTGCTTTAAACGACATTTTAAATTTTCCCACCTATCATTTCCACGAAATAAAAACGCAGGTTGGGAGTTGGATTGGCCCAGCTTATGAAGGCTTTTTATCAAGCTTTGTTATCGAACTTCAAAGTGATTGCAATAAGGCTATACAGAGGGATACACAAAAAATTATTGATATGGGTGATATTTTTGAGTAATCACACTCATTCCCATTTGGCCTTATATGAATATGAACCCCATCTCAAAGTTGCAACTGTGCCTTGATTAACACTTCCAACACCAGCTGGAGTGCCGGTATATATAATATCATTTTCATAAAGAGGGAAAAATTTACTTATATAAACAATTAATTCGATGGGGTGAACCATCATTTGATTAGGGTAAGCATGTTGACGAATTTCGTGATCAATTAAGAGGCTAAATTCTGACTCCATAAAATTTGGGAAATTTTCTACTGAAATCCATGGGCCAACTACCGCTGAGTCTTTAAATACTTTTGCGATTGTCCAGGGGTGCCCATTTTGTTTAAGTGTTGATTGCAGTGTTCTCATTGTCATATCTAATCCAATGGAAACAAAGCCAAGGGCTTCTTTGGCATCAGTTAGAGACATGTTATAGCCAGATTTTTTTAATTTTAAAACGATTTCGCATTCATATTGCGTGTTTGCATCTAGTTTAGGCAACGAACATAATATTGTTTCATCCCATTGAGTAGCCATTTTTAAAATGCTTGACGGTTTTAGGAAAATAACAGGATTTTCAGGGATTTTATCCCCAAGCTCTTTAGCGTGATCTAAATAGTTTTTTCCAACGCAGATGATTTTATCAAATTGGTTCATATCAGCTCGCATATTAAATAAATATAAACAATAGTGGTACGAGCGATACAATTCGTCAAGAAATTTCTCAAAATAAATGAATTGAAATTGAATTGACAATTCTAAACACATGTATTATCCTGTCATAAATACAGTTTGTTTTATCAAAAAAATAACTGTATTCGGATTATTTGTTAATTGTGACAGGAGTTTTTATGACAAATCAGAAGAGAATCCTTATCGTGGAAGATAATGTTATAAGCGGTGTACTTCTTCAAGAAGTGCTTAAAGAATTAGGCTATATAAATGTTTCCCTCGCAAAAAACGGCAAAGAAGCCATCGAATTATTTTCGGATAAATTAGATTTAATTTTCATGGACATCAATTTACCCGATTCCAATGGAATTGAATTAAGTAAAATTTTTCACAATATTTATCGACATAAAGATGTTCCCATTATTTGTTACAGCACTGACTACTTGCGATATGAAAAAGAATGTATTGCTGCTGGCATCGTCGATTACCTTCCTAAACCACTTTCCCATAAAAAACTAAAACAAATCTTAGAATGTTGGTTACCTCGCCGGAAACCTAGGGCAATACGATCCAGCCGATCTACCTGCACCTAAGACAAAGCAATAATGATAATAACAAAGTCTACTAATAATTTTAATAGAGGAGAATTAAATTAAAACTTAAATATCTTGTAAATATAATAAAAATGATAACTAAAATTTAATTTTAAAATCCCAAATAAACGTTAACTTATAATTACTTAAATTATTTTTTTGCTTTCACGCGCTTCTCTCTCTCTTATTTTCAAACTATTTCCAGGTCATTCCAAGTTTAAAATTTAATTCTGTTTAATCCTGTAAATGTTTACAAACGTAAAATCGAGGCAACAAATGACAACCAATAAAAAATCCATTGATGATTATTTAGAGGAGCGATTGGAAGAATGGGCTGAATGGCTGCGTGGAGGAAATTTTGTCGGGATTGGATATCCTCGACAATCCACATTAGAGCTTATAAAAGCTGGAATGATTTATGACAAAAATAAATCACATATTCCGGTTATTCAGACTAATGAAAAAGCTGAAGAAATGGAGAAATATATTTGTGAGATGGCGGAGTATAAGCCGATTATGGCGAAGACATTGAGAATGTTTTATTTAGATAGTATCAGCACTAAAAGTCATGCGAAAAAGTTCAACATGCCTCACTCTCAGTTTTATCTTCAAGTTCAAATGGCCAAAACATGGCTGATTGGCAGGGTGATTTCAAAAAATTAATGCAACGCTAATAAATATCATTTAAGATCGTGGCTCATCATTAATCTGAGGAGTTAAATTATGCCAATTCAAGTTAAGCGTGAAAACACATATGAGAAAATTGCTAAAAAAGTTACTAAGGATGTTAATAATGCTTTCAATAATTTAGCCAATAGTTTATCAATATTGGTTGGATCTGAAACACCGACTTTAGATGAAGCTATCAAAAGCGGCCATAATTTAGCTGTAAAAGCAGTGATTTTTAAGGGTAATTATCAAATCACAAAAGATACACTTAACCTTGCCATAGAATCGCATGATCCTGATATTGTGAAATATATAATTGAACTTAAAGACATTCAAATTAATGCTGATCATATTATCAATTCATTAGAACATTTGGATGGTAACGTTTGGGATGATATCCAACAAAGAACAGAGGTTGCAAAAGCATTGGTGCTTGCATTAAGAGCAAAAGGCGAGCATAAAAAAGAAGAAGTAGAATCTGTCATCCTTAAGGCTGCAATTGAAAAAGATAATTACCCAGCAGTTGAGTTGTTGTCATCACTTAATTTTTATGTGTCTCAAGAGCATATTGATTGTGCAATGGAAGCTCAACTTATGGGAGACAGTGTTATGGGTGTATTAAATAAAAAAATGGAGCTTCAAAACAAACGAGCAAATAAACAGGAATCGATAAATGGTTTCAGACTATTTGGCGAAGGTTTTCGTTCTAACAGTGCATTTACTGTTGATACTCCAACTGGGCCAACAAAAATACCACCAGAAATAATGTTCAAAATTGCGCAACTGGCTGAAAATAAAACTCAACCTCTTGATGATCAAGCCAAACAAAGAGTGTTTAATAAAAAATTCTGATTGATAAACAACTTCAGAATTTATCTGCACATACTTTAAACACAAATGATATGGAAGCAAATATAATAAACATTAAAAATGAAATTAAATCAATTAAAACAAACATTCTGGCCAAAAATGATATTTTTAAAATATCTTCTCAAATGACCTCATTTCAAAATGATATGGGGTCACAAATGAATAATATTCAGAAGAATATTGCAGGTGGTATCAATAAAACTTATTTAGATGAAAAAGTCTTGCCGTTTAAAGTCATTTCCATTGATGTGATATCAGGTCAGCCTTTTATTACCGTTGATTATGAGAATCATCAAACAGCTTATCAAATTGGTGATAGTTTGGTGAATTGGAAAATCGTGTCTGCTGACTATCAAGACAGAACCGTTGAATTTCAAAACGATAAAGGTCAGTTTGTGAAAGTTATTGTCCAAGAGTAAAGTCATGAAAAGAATTATTGTTTTATTTTTATTGATAAATATTTTCAGTGATGCAGCTTTAGCAGAAAATAATATTGAAATAGATAATACACTGTTAAATAAATCGAAAGAATGGAATTTAACGCCTGAAGAATATTTACGCTATCAGAATTTAATGAAAGGTAAATCTGGGTTATGGTATCAACAGCTTACGCCTGCCAGTGTCTTGGGATTAAATGCAGATAACCTTCAAGATCAAAAACACTTTGCTGAAGTTGTGGCTAAAGAAGAACATGACAGATTAGCCAATGAATTAAAATTTGATTTAGCCATTCATCAAGCTTTGTTGAGACTTTATCCTGATGAAAGAATTATAAATTCCTTTGATATGTCAGCGTATAATCCTATTGTGAAGAAGTGAAAGAAAAATCTATTATTAATCATCATCGCCCCACAAAGCCCAAGGGAATATTATTAAGTATATTTGAAATCCTATTTAACTTAATCTTGATTGTTTTATTAGGCACATTTGTTTTATGTGTAACAGACATTTGTAAAAGCCTTCTCACAAAACAATTTCATTATTCGATGACTGATCAATTACTTTATTCCACAATCTCAGTGATGAATATTGAATTTTCGAGAGTAAGGTTATTTTTAGAATCGCTGCCCTTGATGGGTTTGATCATAGGGATTTTTTTAATAGACGGCTTAGTGCAAAGAGACATTCGCAAATTCCAGTGTGCCAGAGAAAGCACCTATTTATTTCATCGACCCAAACCCATTTTAAGTTTTTGTTTTCACATGCCTATGTTTATTTATTTTGCATCGCCGACCATGTTTGATTCCGAAATATTATTTATCCGCATAGCCGTTGCATTGGGGTTGATTGCTAACATTATGGTCAGAAACTTTAAAAAATA
>Ga0068855_100002728_pt1 | contig 21763 bp, 16 predicted proteins | sample KBSCornC52_FD_66592 | JGI IMG/M metagenome (GOLD analysis project Ga0068855, IMG submission 66592) | Corn rhizosphere microbial communities from Kellogg Biological Station, Michigan, USA - KBS Corn C5-2 | ecosystem: Host-associated > Plants > Roots > Rhizosphere > Soil ...
TCCGCGCGCTTGAGCGCCTCCATGATCTGGCTATCCGTGAACTTCGACTTCTTCATTGCGTAGAACTCCCTTTGCTGGAAATTCTACTTCTGATCCCACTTACTGGACGGGAGGATTACCCGGTCAGCGGGTGGCGCGCTATTTCTGGCACTATTAGCGCTACTTCGTCTCGGCCGCAGGATAAACAGACCGGGGCATCGGTTAGTAACCCACACACAAAAGACGCAATGAAGAGCGCTATTTTTTTGCACGGTATGACGCTGAGAAACTTTCGAGGATTCGGTCCCGGCGGACAGACGCTCGCACCGTTCAGGTCATTCAACTTCTTCATTGGCGCCAATAATTCCGGTAAGTCAGCAGTCCTCGCCGCCATCGAAAAGTATCTGCCGCTTCCACCGCTGAAGGAATCGGCGTACAGCCACTCGCAGCCGCAGAGGGCGGAAATACCGCAGCTTGATTTTCATGGGAAGCGACCTGCGGGTTTTCAGATATCGATGGCGATACCAGCAGATACTTTCGTCGAAAATGCGAAAGAGGCTGCTGCACAAGACCGGAGGCAGCATGTCCGCCCCTTGTTGGAAAAAATCAGTGAGGCAGCCTCAAATGATGGATTTGTCTGGGCGTCAGCGGCATCGCCTTTTAATGGTCCGAGTAGGATGCCCAGCCTTGACGACGACTCGGTGAAACGTTCGATCGGGCACCAGGAGTGGCTTTCGCTGTGGCAGGCTTTCAAGCCCGGATACTCTGGCGGAGACTTGAACACTTACATTCGCGATTGCCTGCAAATCATACGGGATCGCCAATCGTTCGATTTACCCAGGGTCTGCCTGATTCCCGGGATTCGAGAAATCGGACCCCACGGAGAGCCGTTTGACAACAGTGGCAAAGGATTGATTGATCGGCTCGCGGAGATCCAGAATCCAGACCACGACCGACTGGAAGACCGGAATACGTTTTTGCTCATTAACAGATTCGTTGCGGACGTAACAGGCATGCCCTCGGCACGGATCGAAATACCCCATGACAGGCGACACATACTGGTTCACACCGATGCCATTACATTACCACTGCAGTCACTGGGAACGGGCATTCACGAGGTAATCATGCTGGCCTCGCTGTGCACCCTCAATTCTCACATGATTATCTGCATGGAAGAACCCGAGATACATCTCCATCCTCTGTTGCAGAGGAAACTAGTCCGATACCTGCGAACCCACACAAGCAACCAATATTTTATCTCCACCCACTCCGCGAGTTTCATCGATACTCCTGACGCAGCCGTTTTCCACATCTGGAATGACGGACAGGAATCGACGGTCAAGCGAAGCCTACTCAATCGCGACAAATTCGAAATCTGCCAGGAACTGGGCTACAAGGCCTCCGATCTCCTGCAGGCGAATGCCGTTGTCTGGGTGGAAGGGCCTTCCGATCGAGTCTACATCGAACATTGGATTAGCGTCGTCGCTCCCGACCTGCTGGAAGGGATCCACTACAGCATAATGTTTTACGGCGGGCGCCTCCTTAGCCACCTGAGCGCAGGCGACGAAGAAGTAAATGAGTTCATCTCCCTGCGCACGCTTAATCGCAACGTTGCGTTGGTAATGGACAGCGATAGAAACAATGCAGACGACGAAATAAACGGTACAAAAAAGCGGTTGATCGAGGAGTTTGCTACGAACGGTGGCATCGCCTGGCTTACGGACGGACGGGAAATCGAAAACTACGTCGAACCAGATTGTCTTCAAGCTGCGGTCAGAGCCGTCTATGAAGATAGATATGTCAAGGCGTACAGGCTGGGCACCTTTGAACATTCCTTTTACTTTTATCGCCGAAAGAAAGCCGAAGGCGGCGAAGTCGAACTTTTCAAAGACGTAGATAAAGTGAAGGTTGCGCGACAGGTTTGCTCTAGCCAGCACTCCCTGGACCATCTTGGATTGAGGACGCACCTCGAAAGAGTAGTCGCGATGATCCGGCACGCTAACGGTTAGTTTATCGATACATGAGATGCTCCGACGCACGGCGTCGGCCGACGACACCCAACCAATCGGGAGTTGCCGCTCTGGCCGCTCCGCTGGCGATCGTGACGGCTCTGCGAAAGGCTGTCATACACTCGGAAGCTGCCTCGGAGTCCGGGCCGCCTCGAACAACCGCTCCGGGTCGAAAGCAGGCCGCGGATCCAGCGAAGCAGAGCAGCGCAGGGCTACCGCTCACGTCCGGCCCGGTCATCAAAAAGGACGCTCGGTCTCGTTCTGCACTTCAACGCCAGTCGATAACGAACGCTGCGCGAGGTCGGGCGGCGCGAGCCGGCGGCCGATGGCCGGCGCCAATATTCCAAGCGCCGGCCGCGGTGTTCGTCCGGTTTTTCACTATCTGCGGCAGCATTTTTTCACTTACTTGGCGCAGTTTTCACTTTCTGTGTCACCCGACACTGTAGACGGTCACATATCCGGAGAAACTGGCCCTTCCCAGGCAAGGCTTGCCAGCCGGTGCGGATGCATATCCTGAGAAAAACGGACGCATAAGCCGAGAAATTCCGACCAGGGCCACGTCAAACGCGGTGGGGTGGAAGCCCCAGAAGCGAGCTCTCCCGTCAGCGGACGACGGTCGCGCACGCGCGCCGTTTTCGAAAAACTGCGCTTGAAGTAAGGAAATTCTAGCGATTTTCGCGGGTGATGGGAATCTGCCGGATGTGCGCCGACGCCCCTTCTCTATCCCCTCTCCGGCCAGCGATTTTGCTGGTGGGTCAAGACGGCCGCGGGCGCCTGTCTCGACCCGACATGGAGGGGGCCCATGAAATCGACCCGCCTGCCTTGCCTGCGGCAACGCGTTCGTGCCGCTGCTGCATGTTCCCCGTCAGCGATATTGCTCCTCGAAGGAGTGCCAGCGCGCACGTCGGCGCGACTGGCAGCGCAACCGGCTCGGTATCGACAGCGACTACCGCGACAACCAGGCCAGCATCACCAGCGCGTCTTCGCCATAAACGCTTTACAACTGGTTAGAGCCGTTCGGCATGCTACGGCGTCGTCTCCGAACAGTCGCGCTACCGCATACGGCGACAAATCTTCGAGTTTCTCCAGGCTTTCCTCAATCCGGGTAAAGGCTCTGTCGCGGCTCTTCGCGGAGAAGTTGTAACGCCCTGGTGGGAACCAGCCGCCGAACTCAGATTTATCGTGCAAGGCACGCGCGCTCTGGCAGGCCAGTGCAGCCATAATTTCCACCCAATCGAAATGAACGTCGAATTCGGCTGGAGATGTGAATTCATGGCCAACTTCGGTCCAGAGAGTTCGATGCATCCACATGCTAAGCGGAACCCGATGCCGTTCAAAACCCTCAAGCAGCTTGTCCGCTCCGTCCTCAATAAAATATGCAGGAGGCAGTGCCTCTGCGAGCGGTACGTCGTATCCGCGGATATTCACTTCGCCTTCGAACAACGATGCCATCGCGGGCAGGTTATCGCCCAATGATGCGCCAAGCAGCGCAGCGTACGTGAGCAACGTGGTTGGATAGTGCTGGTATCCGAGCCAGACGACGTATCCGTCTTGCCGTCTGACGCCTGCAATACGTTCACGTGCGCGACGGAGCGCGAGCGCCGCCTCACTTCCTCCCCATCGACCTACGACGACAGCGACCGCAACCAAAGTCGAGCAGAACGAGTCGTAGAGGCGAACCTTGGCGGTTACGGTCTCAACACTCATGTGGCTTGATGTATCAAGAAACGGGACACGAAGGTTATCTGCCAGTTCACGTGCCAGGCCGTCAATCAGGTCGGAGAACCGGATGCGGTGCAGAGGGTCGCTCAGGTAACGCTTCGCTGAAACGACCGCGATGTCTTTGGATAGGGGGTGTGGCCTGCTGAACTCTTCAATCGACTCGATTTTCGTATTGAGGTCTTCAAAAAAATTGTCCGCGTCGTGGATGGACAAGACCACGCCCGCCCGCAACGCAATAAGGTCCTTTGCCGCTTGGCCAGGCTCACCCCTGGAGGCCCAGAACATCGAGTAACGCCGTGACGGCGCACGCTCGATGTTTGCTCTTAAAGCAGTGTCCCATTCGGCCGACCATCCGCAGGTGACAAGGCCGAACTCGTCGAACACCCGACCAAGGAAGGCATTCATGCGTGAATCGTATTCCGAAAGTTCAGTAGGCGTGTTCCGAATACGCGTGTCGAGATAATCACCGTGAACCTTCACAACGCAGCACTTCATGTGCGCGAGTGGTACGGCTCCCTCGACATGGTCGGGCGCGCTCAAAACTATCGGCGCAACTCCGACCTCCTCGAGAGCCCGCTCCATAAGCCGGTCAAAATTGGTGGTGATGATGATGCGAACGTAGCCTGCCAACGCCAGCTTCGCGATGGCGCGGTGCGCCTTGGTCGGCATCTTGGCGTCCTGCCCAAGCTCGTCGCTCGATGGTTCGAAATATGCGCGAAGCAACTGCTGCCGTTCGCTGGGCGTCTTGGCGACCATGTCGAGCAATTTGCCGTAGTCCGGTTGCTCACCAAACTTTGCGACATACCACATCTCTGGGTGAGGCTCGCAATGCTCCCCGGAAAGCTTGGCAACCTTACGTATTAGTTCAAGAACTATCTCCCAACCGGTCGGTATGCGCGATGAGCGTGACACCCCCGAACCAAGAAGAAGCGCATACGCCCCCTTGTTCGATTGCATCGAGAAAGCAAGCGAGATGATTGGGTCGAGCAATTGAGCACCCCGAACGTGAAGTTGTATTTTGGTCTGGTGTATACCGCAATGCCGTTAGGCTTATCGTGGCGTCAGCTTATGTGACGTGGCGCTGCGTCGGTGTCCATCTAGCCCTGCAACCGCTCGATGAGGCGGGACCAGTAATACTCGGCTGCGCCCTGCGATGACAACTGCTGGTCCCGGCTGCCACCCATCATGCTCATCATCGGTTTAAAGAAGAGCTGCTGACTATCAGCACCGACCGACAGCGCCTCGTTATAGCTGTTCGAGTGCGTGGAGACTTGGTCAGAGTATGTAATTTCCCCAGTCGACCGCCCGAAGGCCCCAAGAGCGACGGTGCATTGTGCTACCGCCTTCCCACCTTTGTAGATGCTGGCCGTAAACTTCCGCGAGTCAATGCGCTCGAACCGCCCTCTGAAATCTGGATGACGCGCTTCAAGCTCCTGAAGACTGCCTTGGAAGAACTGCGCCATGAAGTCAAAGGTGTTCGTGATGAATTCATCGCGGTCGAAATCAGAAAACTCCTTCTTGAGCCTCATATTGCTTGACCGCGGAAGCGGTGTGGCAGCTGTTGCGGTGGCGGTGCCGCTGGCTGGCGGAGCCAAGCGAGTTGCGGGCGGCACCACCGTGTTCTTCGGAGGCAGTGAATTGACGACCTTGCGAATTGCCTTTGCGACATCGGTCAATGCCTCATCCTGGTTTGGCCACGACGTGACCGCACGTGCATCGGTCGGGACAGCCAGCAACTTGCCAATCGGCGAGCTCGTCCAGTCGCACGCTCGAAGAATAACCGGGATGACGTGCGCTTCCTTGCGGGCGTGACGTTCCAACGCGCGTGCCATTTCGCGCGAGTAACAGTAGTCAGAATTGATGAAGTCCGAGCTGACAAGCAGCAGCACGATGTCGGCCGTCTCGAGCTGCTCGCTAATGCTGTCGTCGAGGTTCGAGCCAGCAAGAATGCGTCGGTCGTGCCATGCATCGATGAGGCCGTCCCGCTTCAGCTGCGCAAGATGAACCTCGAGGCGGTCGCGAAGTTGCTCGTCGGCGTGCGAATAAGAGAAAAACAGAGAGGCCATCTAAATATCCATGTTATCGCGCGTTGCACTTATGGCTGCGCTTCCAAGTACGCTTTTGCCTTCCCAATATGGGTAGAGAGCACCCATCTGGGCGGGCTGCGCTGAATGGAAATTTTGCCGTTAAAGTTACCAAAAATTTCCTGGGCCTCTTGAGATAGCACCTTTATCGGCTGGCCAACGCTGTTTATCGACATTGCGCTGATGCATAAAGCTTTCTTCAGGAGCCGGCTCCCCTGACCTCCCTGCACCAAAACCAGACGGTCTTTTTGTTTCGTGAAAAGCTCATTATGCATGACGTGAAAGTTGTTACCGCAACGTCGGCGAACCTCATCTTCAGGCAAATCGGTGGCAAGCCCTGCCCACTCCACAACGAAGTAACCAATGATGTACAGCGCCGGCGCTCGCGCATGGTCCCAGCCGGACAAGCCAGCATAGAAAACCAACAAGTCCCCTTTCTGGAGTCGACGAAGTCCGGCCTTGGGTGAGGTCGGGTCCCCGTATGTGAACGATACGAACTCCGGGTCGACATGCATAGCTTGACCCTCGACGGCAAACCTTCGGCTTGCTGGAAAGTAGGCCGAATACGGTACGCCTTTTTCTCCCAGTGTGTTTCCGTAGGTTCGCAACCCAACACCGGTGCCGTCCGGGATGGGGATGAGTTCAAAGGACCCATCGCCGAATAGCGGACCTTGGATGCCGCCGGACCCCGAATCCACACCAACACGCAGCAAAACGACATTCATTTCTATACCGCCTCCAGGTCGTCCAGGATAGAAGCCAAAGTCCACGTCCGATACGGTCTTGTTGGTCCTGGCCGGCGCCGGCGCACTAATGGTTTGGTCCACACGAAGCTAAAGTTTCGGTTACCTACCAGCATTGCACTTTGCCTACCGCCAGCGCCTATGTAGTTGACGTCGTCCTCCCATCCAGAATCGTCGAGCGTCCTACGATGGGAATGGCCCAGCATGGGCTGCATATATGCGGCGGGCAAATGTCTGTCGCTTCCGACGACGGCATTAGAAGCCGGAATCATCAGGTCTCCAAGTCGGTGTCTGGTCGAATCTTTGGCATCCACCACGTCTGACCTACCCGACTGACGTAACGCGTATACCAACTCCGCCTGCGATGAGTATGCTTCGCCTACCCGCATGAGATAAACGAGCGATTGCTGTTTCCCAAATGCCCGGTCCCAACTGGTCAGGCCAGCCACCCAGACGCCCCGCCGCCACTGCTCAGGAGTCAGGGCCGCACGCATACTGTGTTTACAGGTACAGAGCGTGATGAGCCCACCTTCGAAATTTGGCGCGCTGCCGGTTTGCACATACGCGCCGTTGGCTGGGCGAACGGAGCGCACGACATACGCGTAGACATCTTCATCCGATGTGCCGACTAGTGCGATTCGCTTGCGCAAGTCGACAATGGACAGGTCCGTGGCAATAGACGGGACATCGTCCATTACTATTCCGACAGACCGCGTTGAGCTACAAGTAGACGTTCGCGGTGCCGCTAGTCGTCCCGGGATGCTGCGAAGCGTGTAGCAGGCGCTTTTTGCCATAAGGAAACCTCGGGTAGCTGTTCCAACTCGCCGTCAACGCCCGCTATTGGCGTGCGCCAAGTGATTGAATAATACAATGCGCGACTCGTCCTGAGTGTGATGCCTGCGAACCCTATACCTTTATGCAGTGCGTTCGTGCCTGCCCGCCGAGTCATCGAGCCGTCGGGCAGTAGGGCCGCCCAATCCGTCTGGTTGGCTTCGGTGGCACAACGCAATGCCGCTTGCGTGAACGGGGGTTGAATCTACCGGCAGCGCGCAGGGGAAAGCCGAGACTGCGGGGATTTGCGTCTGAGAAATCGGCAACGGGATGGCGAAGCTAGCGTCCCGGAGGGCGCGTAGAGGCTGGCGGGCGAGGCGGCTCCATACCGGTGACAGTTCGGGTGGCGAAGCTGAGTGGAAGGCTTTCCCGGGCATTTGCCGTAGGGAGGGCTGGGCTCAGCCTCACCACCCAGCGACTCAGACCTGCAGAGATACTTTTGGCTGAGCCTTTGCGGAAAACAGAAAGAATGCAGATAAGCGCGAAATCAAGGAATAGCACTAACGCCGCGCTTTGAAGCAAGCTCGGAAAAAATCTAGCCAGTTCGGGAGGAGTTGGCTCACTCGGGTCCCCGACGCCCGTCGGACTATCCGCCTGGACCGGCTGCGTGCGTAATATATTGATTCCAGAGCAGACGATAGACATTCGCACGGGGAAATCATGAGCTTAATGGTTCACAACTACATCATGGCCGATGTCCAGACTACCGACGTTATCGGAGAGCGTGGTCTTGGCGCGTACATGCTGAAATTCAGCATCACCGTTGCCATTCCCAACCAGTATCCGGGTGACCCGGCGGGCATGCTCATCGACAACCTGCGAGCGAACGTATGGGTGCAATCTGCGAACCGAGGTCGTCTCCTGCTTGGGCCAGGAGAGTTTGAGCAGCCACTGATAATCCGACGGCTGAATCATGCGACATCGCAGCCATCGCTGTTACGCGTGATGCTCAGTGACCGTCAACTACTTGCGCTGGAGGAGTTCCGGGGCAATGGTGGTCTGGTTTTTGAAATCGAGCTAATAGGCCTGGCTCACGCTCCGAATGGCACGCACTGCGCAACGGACAATGTTCGTGTCGAGGTCAATCTTAGTGACTGGGTGAAGGTGCTGCAGTCACTCGGCGTAGCCGATTCGTTTGTTGTCGGAGTGGAGGCTCCCCTGGACGCACCGCCGCAAATGGCTAACGCCGTCGAATACCTGAAAAAGGCCAGACGCGCGCTTGCTGCGGGCGAGTATGAGCAGACGGTCTCGTTCTGCCGCCAATCGTTGGATAGTTTGAGGAGCACATCCCCGACTCTGAAGGAGTTGAGCGAATCTGTTCGGAATGGGAAGAGCAACGGCTTCTCTAAATCGCAGCGCGCAGCGGCACTTTACAACGCGGTCCGGAACTACACGCATCTGGGTCATCACCTGGATGACGCTGGACAACCTGCGCTCTTTAGCCGCCGGGATGCCGTCATGGTTCTGACGACGACAGCTTCGCTGGCAGGCATGGTGGCAGAACTGGAGTCAATGCAGGCTGACGTGGAGACGTAGCCTGCACCGACTGTCTGCTACCTCTTTCTTCAGGCCGGCAGCAGGAGTTTTGGGGAAATTGAGAAGTTTCAAAAACGATGAAACCGCGTGAAACCGCCTACTCGGGGCAACTACCACGCCGGTCGTTCATCGAACGCCTCGTTGGCCTCAGTCACGGAAAGGATTCATCTGTTCAATATCTACAGCCGGGGTGTCAGATTTCAGAATGCCGCCTAGCTCGCGAATCGACCGCGATTTTGCACGTACGGGCAGACTTTTCGCCAAGGGCGACCAGACACCCGGAAGCGCCACGGCGGAAGTATTGATGTCGACGTCCAACGGGTAGTGCCGAAGTAGTCGTACCGCAATTTCACGAATGTCGAGGCCGACAGCTGCGTCGTCGGAAGATGCGAGAAGCTGCAAAAACTCCCGCGTTTCAACAACAGCTTTTGTACGCTCACTGGGCATCGTCATCATCAGCTCCGTAAAGAAAGCACTCCGCTGGCCAGGACTGCAATTTATCCAGCCGCGAGTGATTGACCACGTGTGCTATCCGACGCACGGATGCGCAAAACCCCACCGTTCGGGCGCCGTCTGAAAAAGCCTCTCTTCGGTGCTTTTTTTCGTGCGCGACGCAGCATGGCTTTAACCACTTTTCCGACCTGCGTCGATGGTAGTGCGAGAATTTCGCCTGCGGCGTCTGGTGAGAGGGTACAAACTGCGTACGCCAGGCGAGCAATGGTCTGTTGCGCTTCAACGCCGACATTATTTGCTCGTCGCCCGCCAATACGGTGATAGCGGATGCGACCACTTTGCTCAACCAGGCGGATATATGTGGCAGCTACGCGGCTCACCTGCGAACCAAGATTTGCATTGCGGCGCATCAACGTGCGGTTCATTGTTCCGACTCTCCAATTATCGCTGGCGTGGCACCGTTGAATGACTTGTTTCAAGCCACGGCTTCCACCGGAAGATTCGCAAAAATCAGCTAGGTCGTCATCCCAGCCCCCTTCGGCTAGCGTTCCGTGACGTCCGTATAACGACACCACGGCGTACAGTTCATACCGCCTGCGTCCAGAGTTCGTCGTTAGAGATGCCGGCGGTATACATCCCGCGCCCCTTTCCCATCAGAAGTTTCGGCTCGGCATCAGCGACGGCTCCAGGCCATGGCGCTCTCGGAAAATCGGCCGGAATTACATGATTCTTTGTCGTCACGAGCTTCCCAAAGCAAGCCGGTCAGTGATGTCCGAATACGACGTCACGTCGTAAAGTTCGCACCGCCGCATCCAGACATATTCAGCCTGGACCGACCAGCCTTGTTGGCCGACCAGCTCATAGGTACGCCCCGTGTGAGTCGTCCCCTGCATCGTCGCCGCGTCGAACGCAACTATCGGCGAACTGACCCGGCCCGAGCGGTCAAACATATCGACGCCGACAAAGTGTCGGCTTCCGTCTGGCAGCTCGAAAATGCGCCACTGCGATAGCGGGATTCTCGGCAACTCCGACGTGGGGCGTGGACTCCAGATGGACATCATGGCCTCCGATGCAAAGAAGTTACGCCGCAGGCACGAACAGGTCCCGACCCGCTCTCGCACCAAGCACGGCGAGTCGGCCGAGGTCAGCGATACGAACCAGCCCGCCTCGAGCGGCGCCGTCAGGTAGACGCTGTGCTCCGACCAATTCGATGCCATGCAGCAACCGCGACAACGCGGATGACTTCGTGCCCATCGCGCGCGCGAGGTCAGCCAGTGGCACGTAGGTTTGCCGGAACGAGAGCAGTTGATTCGGCAATACGACACGACACGGCTGCCCGCGAAGCTGAATCGATTCCGACTCGAGCAGGCCTTCGCCAATCCAGTGAGCGATGCTTTCCCATTTCCAGCCTGTGGCTTTCGTCAACTGCTGGATGGACATCCCGGATTCTAGTAGCGGCGTGCCGAAGTATTCGGCGACATCCGAACGCCGGAATGCCATGTCGCCCAACGTCCGGCCGCGCGCGACAGCTTTCACGTGACCTGCTGCCATGGCCTGCATTAGAGACTGGATGGCCTGCCTGTCGCCCATCCTTCGGCTTGTCAGCTCTGACCACGAGAGTTTCGCGTCCTCCGCGATAACTGCTGGTTCCGCTGCCTGGCTCACGCGCGCACACAAATCCAGTACCGACTGTCGCTCGACCTGGCCAGCCTTGAACAGGTCTTCTCGCCAGCGCACATCCGACAGGATGACCTTCGCTGCCATCATGTGGGCAAGTACCGACTGAGGTACGGCCGCCAGTTCACATGCGTGCTCATTCGAAATCCACTGCGCGCGTCGCTGCTGAATACGAGCAACTTCCACACGAGGGATTTCGTAAATCTGCCCTCGGGTCCCGAGTCGGCGAGTGCGGAAACTACACTCCCCGATTTCCATCGACTTGCGCAGACGAGATGCGCTGACGCCGATAGCCCTGGCTGCATCCGGCAATCGGACAAAGTCCGTTGCATCTTCGGCAATTGACCTCGTCGCATCCATCCCAAGCACACCGTCGAACTTCTCCGCAGCGACTTCAACGACCACCTGAATAAACGGCTCGAGTGCAGTGTCTACACAAAGCAGGCGCAGGCTGGCGTACCAGGGGCCGAGTAGCGAGTTAAGTGTGCGGGCATCCTGCTTTCCAGCAGCGATGCGTTGCTCCGCGTGTTTCTGGAATCCGTCCGGCCAGTCGTGCAAAAGCGTTTCCAGCGGCGCGAGGAATTCGATTGCTTCGGTGACGGATTTCGGAAGCGCCGCACCGAGATGCGCCGCAGGAGCCGTGGGGTCTGCATGCAGGCACAGTGTTCGAACCAGCTTGGCCAGACTGGCGATGTCCACGTGATGCACCCCAGGCGCAACACCGCCGGACTGTTCGCCGGAGCTACTAATCAGCGTCGAAAGCCAATGCTGGGCCGGCGTCGACGCAACTCGCCGAAGCCGGCACAGGTCTGCACCGCAATCGCACTGGTCGATGTGGTACCGGTGCGGAGAAAGATATTCCCCGCACTCGTGGCACTGGTCGACCAGGTGGATGCCGTGCCTTGGACAAGCTGTGACGTAGGTGTGCTCCCAGTAGTGCCGCAGGTAACGGTCTTCGGACAAGCAGGCTGGGCACACTGCATCTACCTGGGCACGATGCAAGCGTCCCCAGCTACGGCACGCGGCATCCTGATGGCTTGCGAAGTGCGTCCACGCGCTTTCCAGGCCGAGCCGGGACGCAACAAAGTCGGCATGGCCGAGCAGTGCACTGCGATTGCGCTGTACGCCAGCAAGCCCAGCAAGTTCCCGCCAGTTCGACAGGACGTTGTCTGGGGCGAGCCGGCGATAGTAGCCAAGTCCGGATTCGTCGTTTTTCGGAGGGTAGGTGACCGCGAGGCTCATTGCACAGCTTCCGGTTTGTTTTTGATGATGGGCACAGCTAGGTCGTTTTCGCGCATCACCTGCAAAAATGCCTGATGCAGTGCGGCGGGAGCGACTGCGTTTTCAACCGTATCTGGACTTTCGAATGCCGGAAAATTGGGAGAACCGGTTGCCGTTACTCCCTTGAGGGCTTCGTGGCAATCGGCAAACGTCAGCGTGCGCGGGGCCTCGGAAGCCATCCTGTCTGCGAGTTCCTGCATGAATCGACTCACGATGCCTATCAGGCCTCCGCTCAGCAAATAGCACTGGTACGTGAGTGCGGCGGGTGACAACGCAATTGGGAACCGGTGTTCCGCGAAGAGATTGGCGAAAGCGGCAACGCAAGAGTGAAATGCCCGCATGTCATCGGAGACTCGGGAGTCGTAAGGCAGAAGAAGACGCGGCGCGGATGCGCGCAGTCGTAACTGTTCGTTGTTATCGAACAGGATTTTCAGGCGCGGCACGCCAAACAGAAGCAGCGTCAAGTTATGCGAGTCGGCCAATGCCTTGAACCAGTCAGCAGCCGCTCGTACGGGAACGCGCGAACCTTCTTCTACGAGGTGACTGGCTTCTTCGAAAATAATCACCCGCGTACTGACCAGCTTCAACTGTTCGAGCATGCGGGTGCCCATGGCTCCAGACGTGATGCTGCGCTGAACGGGCATGCCAAGCGCAGCAACCACGCTCTTCGGCAGCTCCAGCGTGGTGGCTGGAGTGGGAACTTGAACAACGAGTACCGGGACCCGACGCCGCCCATCAATCTTCGTTTCGCCAAATTCGCGCACCAGCGCGTTGATAAGCATGCTCTTGCCCACTCGTGAAGGGCCCATGATTCGCTCGATGCGACTTGCACGGCCGGCCAGCGCATTTTCGATGCGCTGCTTCAGCGGCTGAAAATGCTCCATGAAGTGCGGATGCGGAAGCTCGCACGTCTCAATGGCGACGAGCAGTTTTTGTGCGGGTGTCAAATCAACTCCTCCCCGCTATTGCGGTTCAGCATGGCAAGTGGAGGTATGTCGGCAAACGACGCGGTAGCCGACGGCGCTTCAGATGGCGCGTTGTGCGACGGCTGCGCCGAAGGATGCAGCGGTGGTGGTGGCCGCCGGGCCGCGCGCTTGACGGCTTCGGTTTCCCTGGTGCGGGCCTTTGTTTCCTGGTTTTGCTGACGTCGGCTCGGTCGTTTTCGCTTCGGCGCCACTGCGTCAGACATAATCTCCTGGTGCAGGTCATGGTCGAACTTTTCAGCCTGGGGAGCGGGTTTAAAACCTGCCCTGTGCTTCTTGAGCTTCTCCTTAGCCTCTGCGAACGAGTACGCAGGCGTCTCCTCTGTCGCGAGCTCATTCTTCAGCTCGATGAGCGGAACATCATCGCCGTCGTAGATGTAGAGCTCGCGGAAATCGTCGCGGTTATAGAGCACGTGCAGATACTGCTGCTCACCATGCTTATCAATCAGACCAGGCAGGTTCTCGCCCTTGAAATGGAATCCATCAATCGTGATGCCGGTTTTGCGACTTAGTCGGCGTTCAACGTGTGAATAAAGCGCGGCGAGCCATTCGGCTCGCGACGGGGGCAACGAAATCGCGTAGCACGAAGATTCGAAATGCTTCCAGCGCTCGTGCGGCGTATCGCCTTCGAGCGATTCGGACAACACCACGCCCCATTCCAGGCGTTCGAGCGGCTTGTGAATCCATTTCTCGTAGTACCAGCGGACAATCCAGCGTTCGAGCTCTTCCTTCGTCTTGAAGTGGTCGCCCAGTTTGTCCGGGTCGCGTGTTCCGTCCTTGTCGTCAAATCTCGTACTGCCGATAAGCTTGCCGATTGCTTTCTTCAGCGAGAGATTCAGGCGTTCAATGAAGGGCTTTTCCTGCCCAGCCCGGCCCCGGCAATACCTGGTCTCCGTTCCGAGTTTCTCGAGGTTATCGATACGCGCCGATTTGTTTTCTGGACCGTTGTCGAAAACCAGCAGGCCGGGTGTCCCGCAGATGTTCATCTCGTGGTCGACCCCCAGCTCTTTGAGCTGCTTCAGCTTGAGCGGTGCAATATACATCTCGATGCATGCGAGCGCCTCGCGTTCGGTCGGCGACCCTACAACCAGGCGCCAGCCAAGTGGGTAGCTCGTCGCGCAATCAATGGCATGTATCAGCCAGAGGTCGCTGGTAACCCCATCTTCCGTTTCGACATAGAACGGCAGATGCACGGCATCCTGTTCTACGCGCTGGAACGGCAGGTCAGCGATGATGCGCTTCGCTGCGATGGATTTGCCCGCAATCGCGTCCTCGGGAAGCATCCGGTCGTGCTCAGGGTCAGCGGACAGATAGCGCTGAATGGTCTTCTGGATAAACCTGAGACTGATTGGGCGCGCGGCTTTCGGGTGAAGCTCGCCATGCACCCGCATGTTGACTTCGTTCAGAACGTCCACAAGCGTCAGACGCGAATGTGGGACCAGGTAGAGGTCCTCGGCAACCGCACAAATTGTGTTGATGACTTCGATGGGATGCCGCAACGACCGGTTTCCCTGATTCGCCTTACCTCGCAGCATTGGTTCGCCAGCCAGGTCGCGTTCGCGATACCGGTACATCGTTGCCTGCCTGGGCAGCGGGCGTGAATTCTGTGAGGCGTTCTTCTGATACTCATCAGCCATCAACTGGTAGGCATTCCGGAAGCTGACGCCGCGCTGTTTCTGAATCTCCTTGATTCTCCCCATGATTTTGCGGGCAAACTGATTATTTTCATGCAGCTCAGCATCATCAGGTTGCGCGGCAAGGCTGTAACGCGGCTTGCCTGCGCGCAGCACGGTTATCTTCCCGCGATAAATTTCGTCATGAATTTCCGCGATTGGGATGTACCGGTCCTGTCTTTCTGTGGAATCGAATACCTTGATGCAGCCGCCGTGCGGATGAGGGTCTAGCACTTCCTTATAGGCATCGTGATTTCCCGGTGGGGCGAGCCGGTCTCGCACGTGTAGTTTGGGAATCATGCATTCATCTCCTGTGCGTCTTTCATTTCTTCGAGGAGATACAGGTGCGAGAGGTCGCCGTATGCCAGGCTGACCTCAAGCGTTGAGCAGATGGTGTGATGCGCGATGTCGGCCGATATGACGCCGCCGACCAGCAGGACGGGAATCAGGCCAGGCAGGAGATGAACGTCCGCGCACACCGTGCCGACTGATACGGGGCCGCTCTCGCAGCGACGCGTGACGCGTGCAACGAGCTCATCGGTGAGATAGGTATCGAGCCGGTGAACGGCCTGCTTGAGTACGCCGGGATTCATCCGGAGGGGATGCCTGCCGTCTTTGGGCACGACAACGCTGCGCAGCGGATAACCATTTGCTGCTAAGATGTGGCGCGCTCGCGCGATTTTGTCCCAGTAGACGTCGTCGCCTTCGTTGCCTTCGCCCTTGACCTCAAGGGCTTGATGCAAACCATCTATCCAGTCGACGCTGAAGTCCGGCGTGTAGAACGTCGGGCCAGGAATTTCACGATGCTTGTGCCAGGCTGCCCGAAACGCATCGCGCGTGAAAAGCATGCGCTGGTCAATCAGGTCGACGGTGAACGGCTGTGGATGGAACGCTTTGACGCGCGGGTCGATGATGAGCAGATGCGCAACCAGCCGCTCGTTATTGAGCTCGACCTTGAAGTGCCCGCCCGCCTTCTCACTGAACGAGCTGTTGCGCGATTTGCCATATGTCGGTGCGGTTTCGCGAATGCCGCTGTTCGCGGAATTCAGACGTCCGCGGCGACCGTAGGTGTAAGCGATGCGGCTCATCGCGCACCTCCTGCCGTCAGATGCAGCCTGGTCAAAAAAGTGCGAGTGGCGGCGATGCGCGAAGCCATCCCGCCCCGTCCGAGCCGGTCTGATGATGTGGCGGGGTGATGTCGGTCGTACACGATGCAGTTCAACGAGTGATTAACTGCAGGGCTTACGGCCGGATTTTTATGGAATTTAGCGCCTGATTGGGCGACGTTACGCGCCGAATGGCTGGGAACGACCGGTGTGACGAACGCCCTATCTGCGAAAATATTTTTCGCGTTACATCGCTGTAACGTGAGCGTTACACAGCGTCGAGAATCGGATTTTCGGAGCGCGACACGGCGCGTGCGAAGAACGGGAAACGTATTCCAAGAAGTCGACACAAGGCATCGAACCTTGCCGAGCCAGTGGCTGTGGCGGACCGGTCGATAGCCGATGTCCTGACCCGATTCCCGAATGCGGCCCCTGGCTGCCGGTGGCTGCCCGCCGCAAACGCCACGAACATCCGTCGAAACGGCGAGGGCCGAAGCGCGACGCTTCGCGTCGCACCGCCTGACACCCCGCCGAGCCCTCCAGAAGATGACCTGTCCCATCGCCCGCTCCTGCGTCGTACCCTCTCATAAATAGGGCTCGACCGTGTAAGCGGGTCGTGAAGCGTCGTCTGGTCATGTCCTCAAACAGCACGTCGGCGTTGCACCGACGCTCAACTACGGTAGTCAACATGGCGGGAATTTTCAAGCTGGCCGGACGGTCGCCTCAAAGAGGTGCTCGAACGCGTGGACCTTCAGCAATTATGTACAAGCGCGACCTCCTCAGGAGGAGGCTTAACCGGAGTACCCTTGACGAGCCCCGGTTTAAACATGTGGTTCGCGCGTCTTCCTATAGGGTGTGGCAGAGCATTACGATTCGATTGCGGACGCGGCTCTCTTCCTCGGGTAGAGGACTAGCTCGTACTCCCCTGTCGATTGGTGATTTTTAATGTCTTTTATGAAAAACACCTTAAGTGAATTCTTCGCGATGACTTTGCTCGCCTTAGCTTCGTCCCAATCAAACTGAGGCACATTTCCGCTATCGAGGAATTCGAGAATATTCGGAAGCTTGAAGGGTAAAAGGCCATCAGTCAATTTGAACGGCTCGAGCTGCTCTCGGAGCCATGAAGCGAGCGCTCGTGATAGAACGTACCGATGGTCGTTATTCCCATTCCCTTCCATCCGGATACCAGCAAAAAAATCCTCTGGAACTACAAATGTTCGGACGTCATTTTGGGCTACCTTCAATCTGAAGACACCACCCAGGCCAATCGAAAATGATGGGTCCACCTGAACACCAACTCGTCCGAGATGGCGTAACGCAAGCTCCTTTGTTTCGTGACACAACACTTCATTTAGCCTCCCTCGCAAAATGTATTTGGAGGAGTCACGCAAGTCGCGAGCGCGAATCATAACGCATGACTTCTCGTCCCATTTGACCAATACGTACGAGCTGTTCGCAGTCTCTCGGAGCAAGTGATATTTTCCAGCAAATGGCTTTGCGGCTAGCAAATCCTCCAAGTTAGGAGACCTTACAGCTACATGTCCTTTTACTAGCATTACCTGGTAGTCCGCAGGGCAACGCTGTAAGTCGCATGCAGGTGAGATTGCCAGCAGAAAGGTCTCCGGATTCCTGCGGACTGAATTGCGCTCCCGACGCGCCACCACTTGCGAGGACAATGACGGCGGATAATTGAGATGTTGTTGAGACAACTGTGCGCGCGCCGATACGCCTCTTCGACGTCGGAGTGACGCACTTCCATTCCGTCTACCAAATGCAGAGCGGCGATGCCCGCGCGCGGTCCCATTTTCATCCACGAACTCTGAATTATCAGAAATTTCGGAAAAAACGTCTCCAAAGCGAACGGATGGATTCACTTCAGACGGCCGTTGTTCCGCGAAAGCTACGGCAGCATACAAGTCAAGCAGAACAGAGTTTGGATGTATCTCTCCATTGAATGGAAGAGCCGTGATGTGACTCACGACGTGTGCGGCCGCATGTAAGTGCGACCTAGCCCGAATTTTCGCTGAGAGGGCCTCAGAGAACAGCCAACTTAGATACTCACCAAGCCCTTCCGACTCGCGCTCCAATCTTAAAGAATGCAACAATGTCAAGTCATGGAGCTCAAGTGAATCCATTTCTTCAACGAGAAGCTTGGTGGCGGTGCCAATCTCGCTTGAAAAAGTATCCAAGTATCTGCTCAGTCCGCGCATATCCCCGTACAACTCGAGTTTTGGTTCAAGGTCACGTTCCAACCATACGGCGGTCAATGATGGCTTTTCAACAAAACGAAAGAAAGCTGACTTGAGTCTTGTAGCTTTTCTAAAATCTTCCATTCTATCGAGCGGCAGGCTGGAAGACATAAGGTAAACAAATCGTCCCTCCGCGGCTCCGCGCTCCATTACGTCGGATTTTAAGCAATCTCGAAACTTAGATGCGGCGGAAATTACTTTATCAGGAGTCGTCTGCTCTAAATAAAAATCGAGGAATACTAACTTGCATCTCCTGATATCTTCTTCAGCCTCTTCGAGACTCGAGTGGCATTTGAGAGTTAGCTTCGCATCATCTCGCAAAAAATTCATTAATGGTCTAAGCTGCCTAAGTTCGCCCTCGTATTGGTCGAGCAGCCCGCGAAAAATAGGGTCAAAAATCGGGTAGGTTGCCGAGTTATCTTTGTATAACTTCCATGCGGCTTCGAGCTGCTTTTGATTTCGACGAAGTTCAAGGGGCGAACGCATTCCCGAAAACTTGGTCTCCGCCAAAAGTGTCCAATCGTCGCTGGAAACTTCACGCATCTCAGCCCACTGCGTATCCTCGATTGAACCAAGGTCAGGGTCCTTGTAGTTATCGTCGACTATTACCGCTGTTTCGGTGAACTCTCTCAAGCGTGCAGCAATATTCATTTTGTTTTATTTCGTGAATTAAATTTCAAAACGAAAGAATGATGGTTTCCATCACGCTCGGGCGGTCCAAGCTCGAGAATCACATCGTTGTATTCAGCCAGTCGCTTCGATATAAATAACCCTAGACCTCTTCCTTCTTTGTCGGGCTTCGTCGTCACAAACGGCCTGAAAATATCGTCAACCATATCAGGTGGAATCCCGGGGCCATTATCATGAAATTCCAAAATACCCTTTTCAGGATTCACAATTAAAGCTATTTTTCCTTTTTCTGAGTAATCTGTGCGTGCGTTTACCCAAAAAAAAGAATTGCTAAAAAGATTATCGAGAATCTGGATAACCTGCCCTCGCTCGACGTGTACCTCGAACGCGGAATTGCTTGTATAGTTGACAGTAAAAATTATGTCGTGCCGCTCCGCTTTCGCTTCATGCATGTCCATGAAAGCTACAATTATTTCACGAAGGTCGACATTCACTTTTCTTTGACGCCCAGGGATACTCAGTGCATCAAGAGTACGAATCTTCTTATCCAAGGTCTTCAGCTGAGCTTCAAGTCCGCGACGCATCGATGCAATATCGCTTTCGTTGCCACCAAGCAGTTGCAACGTGTTTTTCGATATTCTCGCGAGCTCATGAGCTAAAAACTCCACTTGCAAGCCCACACCGGCTAAGTGAATGTATTGTTCGAGTTCGTCTTCATGATTGCGAATTTTTGCCTTTGCACGCTCCCATGCGTCATGGAGCTCTCCTAATTGAAACAGAATTTCTTGAATAGCTTCCTGTTCTTGAGGAACTCGTGCGCCAAGTTGACGAACTTGGGTGACAGTAACGTGCTCTGCGTCTGCAACACGCAGCGTAAGGTCTTCAATAGTCTCTGGCGCCTCTTTCTTCGCCTCTTTGTCGACTGCCTCCAGGAATCGTCGGCATTTGCTAATGATGACATGCCGAAGCAAACGCCTAAGGGCTTCTTTTTCCGGGCAATCGCGAAACCCCTCTCGATTTGTTTGGTCGAGCAAGGCGGGATTACCTTCGTGTGATATACGGAGATAGCCGACTATCTGTGCACGATTTAGTTTGTATTGAGACGCGGATAGCGCGTTTCGGTCCAAATCAAGCCAATCGTCAGACGGTGCGCCGTATGGATACACGCGAAATCCGTCTCGGAACACCAAGAGTCCGCCACTCCAGCGTCTCACGAAGCCCTGAAGTCCTCCGGACCAAGCTTCTCTTTCGTCTCGTTGCAGCCTTCCGCGATTGAACCAATAAAATTTCATCTCGAATGGCCCTAATTTCGGCAATGCTGCAATTACTGCATCCGAGTCCGGAAGTAAATCCACCTTTTTGCTGTTTTTCTTTTTTGTTACTGGTTCGCTCACTGAGCTTTTCAGATAGGCACCGACAACTTTCCAGCTTCGCTTTTGGTCAAAAAGGCGATAGTCCACGGTGACGTCTAACTCCAGGTCTCCCAAATTGGGGTTCGCTGGCATTTCGCCGTCTTCTTGCGCCTTGATACCAAATTTAGCCGTACATACTGCATCGGCCATCTCGAAACGGGATTCATCGAATTCAGGCAACCATACTCGCTTACCTTGAAGCCTTAGTTCAATAAATTCATTAATAAAATCGGATGCGAATGGGTCTCCTAATTTCGCCAATTCGGAGTTTGCCAATTCTCGTAGTTTTTCCTCAGTCCAATCTGATTGCAATTCACGGACGGTCACAACTGTTCCGGATAAACTTTCATCCGATTTTTTCTTTCCGGTTTCTGGTGCGTAATCTAAAGCACTCGCATCTAGGGTTGGGTCGGCAAAAATTGGGCGCCAATCAAGTTTGAGCAGATTAAAAAATTGGTCCGATTTACTCGCCGTCTCCACGTAAACGTAGTGGCCTAGTCTCATCGCCGCCAATCGTCCAATACCCTTTTCGCCAAGTGCTGGCTTTGCTGCGCCATCTCCGGCAGGAGCCCAGCGAGGTGAGGACTTTTTGGGCTTCTCTAACAGGCGCAATGGCGTGCCAACGGTTAGATATCCTTTCTGGAGGATTTTCTGTGTCATACCATGCCCGTTATCGGCGATGCGTATGCTATTGCCGACGAAATAGGCTTCGGTTAGACGTTTTAACGCGTCTTCTGGTATTGACGGCTCACCTAACGCGGCCCAAAAAGCATCGCGGGCGGATTCCGGTGCATCTGGCTCAACGACTTTCGCCAATGCGCTTTTAAATCCAACAGCATCGAATTGCTCGACAGGGACTTTCGACAACCAGTCACGGAACGACGCAAATGCTGATTGTTGAAGCACAATGTCTACTTCAATGCGGACTTTTTTCGCATCTGCATCAATGGCGTTTTTGACCAGCTCATACAATGCGACCGCGTCTGAACTTATTAATTCAGCGCCCAATTCCAGCAAGACGCGAGCTTTAAATTCGATAGCCATAAATATTCTTTTTTAGCTTTTCGCTTGGAAAGCGAGCGTATGGTGTCGAAACTACGAGAAAGGCAACTCCATTGTAGTTGCGCTCGCCCCAGTTACCTATAGCTGGCAAACGAGACACCCTTGGTCGTCGTCATCTTCAGCTGCCTCCCCGGCATCTGCGTCCTTGAATAACTCCAAGAGCGTTACGTTCTCTCGACGCTCAATCTTTCGTTGCATACGAATGATGTGTTCCGTTCTAATTTCTCCATACGTGCCGGCTGCTCAAGCTCCGTCAAACTCTCGCCTTGACTCCACGTGAAGAAATTGCCTGTCTTTTCGTACGGTCGCTCATACTCCTTAGCCTTATCGTAC
>Ga0068855_100002732_pt1 | contig 21749 bp, 17 predicted proteins | sample KBSCornC52_FD_66592 | JGI IMG/M metagenome (GOLD analysis project Ga0068855, IMG submission 66592) | Corn rhizosphere microbial communities from Kellogg Biological Station, Michigan, USA - KBS Corn C5-2 | ecosystem: Host-associated > Plants > Roots > Rhizosphere > Soil ...
CTGAACCAGGTCACCGGCATCCACGGCACCCACGTCGGCTACGTCTTGTTCGCCTGGGGCATCTCGGCTGCGATCGGCGTCATGGCCGGCGGCAAGATCGCCGACCGCGTGGGCTTCCGCCGCGTGACCGGTCCGGCGCTGATGTTCCTGATCGCGGCTTTCCTGACGCTGACCGCGATTGCCTACCTGCTGCCGGCCAACCTGGCGGTGCTGCCGGTGTTCCTGAGCGTGATCGTGTGGGGCATTTCCGGCTGGGCGTTCTATCCGGCGCAGCAGACCAATCTGATCAGCATCGCCGGCATCAAGCTGGCGCCGATCGCGATGTCGCTCAATGCCTCGTTCATGTACCTGGGCTTCTCGATCGGCGCCAGCGCCGGTGCGCTGACGGTGGCCGACGGTTCGGCGCAGAACCTGGGCCTGGTCGCGGCCGCCTTCGTGTTCGCTGCATGGCTGCTCAAGCGCAGCGCGACGCGCCGGACGGCGGCATCGGTGGCCTGAACCTGCGATCGCGTTGACTGAAAGCCCGCGCCGTATTTGCCGGCGCGGGCTTTTTTATGTCCGCGTTAGCTGACGCCGACTTTCTCCGGAAAGCATTCCACCAGCCAATCGATGAACACCCGCAGGCGGTGCGTCACGTGCCGGTTCTGCGGATACACGACGTGGAAAGGATAAGGCGCCGGACGCCATTTCTTCAGTATCTCCACCAATGAACCGTCCTTGAGCGCCGCGCCGGCGGCATAGCTGAAGGTCTGGATAATCCCCAACCCCGCCAGTCCCGCCGCCAGATGCGCATTGCTCTCGTTGACGCCGACCCGGTGCTCGACCTTGATCTCGGTCCTTTCGCCCTTGTGCTGGAAACGAAACGGCACGGCGCGGCCGTTCTGTGAAGACACATAGCTGACCAGGCGATGGCCGTTTTTCAACTCATCCGGATAAGCCGGGACACCGAACTGTTTCAGGTACGCCGGCGTCGCGCAGGTGACAAAGCCGGCGCTGCCGATATGGCGCGCGACCAGCGAGGAACTGTCCAAAGGTCCGCCGCGGATGACGCAATCGACGTTGTCGCTGATCAGGTCCACCGAGCGGTCCGACACGCCGAGGTCGATGCGGATGTCCGGATAGCGTGCCATGAAATCCGGCAGCGCCGGAATCAGCACGTCGCTTGCGGTGGAACTGCCGATATCGATCCGCAAATGCCCGCGCGGCTTGCTGCGGGAGGCGCTGAACGAAGTGTCGATATCCTCCAGGTCGCGCAGGATGCGGGTGGTCTTCTCATAGTAATCGCGTCCCTCGGACGTCACCGTCACGCGCCGGGTGGTCCGCTGCAGCAGGCGCACGCCCAGATGCGCCTCGAGCTCCTGGACCTGCTTGCTCAGGGTGGCGTTGGGCATTTCCAGCGAATCCGCCGCGCGCGTGAAATTTCCCGCCTCCACCACGCGCGCAAAACATCGCATCGCCGATAACTGATCCATCGTATATCCCTTCAAAGTCGATCTTATTATCCACATACATGGATAGTCATTTCGATTTTACCTACTTTTTCTCATAAAGGCTTGTGGCTAAAGTACACCCATGCCTTCCGCAAAACACCAGACGGAAGCGCACAAGGAACGATGTTCGATCAACTTAATTTCACTTATCAAAAGGAAACAATCATGGACAAGCAACTCAACGGCAAGATCGCCCTGGTCACCGGCGGCACCACAGGCATCGGCCTGGCAACGGCGCAGGAACTGGCCGCGCAGGGCGCCCGGGTCTTCATCACAGGTCGCCGTCAGGCTGAACTCGACGCCGCGGTGACAGCCATCGGCGCAGCCGCCACCGGCATCCGTGCGGATGCTTCTGTGCTGGCCGACCTGGATGCGGTCTACGCCCAGATCGCCAAAAGCGCGGGCAAGCTGGACATCCTGTTCGCCAATGCAGGCGGCGGCGACATGATGCCGCTGGGCGCGATCACCGAAGAACATTTCGACCGCATCTTCGGCACCAATGTGCGCGGCGTGCTGTTCACCGTGCAGAAGGCGCTGCCTTTGCTGAGCAACGGCGCATCGGTGATCCTGACCGCCTCGACCGTGTCGATCCAGGGCACCGCCAACTTCAGCGTGTACAGCGCCAGCAAGGCGGCCGTGCGCAACTTCGCCCGCTCATGGGCGCTGGACCTGAAGGATCGCGCCATCCGCGTCAACGTGGTCAGCCCCGGCCCGATCCGTACCCCCGGTCTGGGCGGCCTGGTACCGGATGAAGCGCGTCAGGGCCTGTTCGACTACCTGTCGTCGCAAATCCCGCTGGGACGTTTGGGTGAACCGCAGGAAGTCGGCAAGGCCGTGGCCTTCCTGGCATCGGATGCGGCCAGCTTCGTCAACGGCGTTGAACTGTTCGTCGACGGCGGCATGGCGCAGGTGTGATGTGTCTGCGGCCCGGCGGACATCCGGGCCGCAGACGACCAATAGAAAAAATCCATATGAAAAGGGCAGCAATCATGGACACCTCCCCACAAGAGATCACCACCGTACAGGCATTGATCGATCGCCACTTCGAGATCTGGAATGAGCAGGATCCCAACAACTGGGCCGCACTCTTCCCGCAGGCGTACACCGAGGACTTCGTCGTCGCCGACTATGCCGGCATCGCCAGCGGCTATACCGAGCTCGCTCAATTGCTGGAACGTGTGCAGGGCGCGCACGCCGGCTTTTCGTTCACGCCGAATCCGGTCGAATGGAACCACGGCATCGGCCGCGTCACCTGGAACTACGGCCCGCCGGACAACCTGCGTCTGATCAGCGGCGAAGACATCTTCACCATCCGCGACGGCAAGCTGGCGGGGATGCACGTCTTCATCAATAAGTCGTGAACAGCAACCGTTGGACTACAGGTATTCCACGTTGCCGTCGACGCTGATGGCCTGCCCCGAGATATTCCTCGCGGCAGGCGATGCCAGGAACAAGGCCATCGCCGCCACGTCCTGGGTTGTCACCAGGCGGCGCAGCGAAATCTTCTTGACGTAGTCTTCGCGCATCTCCTCGAAGCTCACTCCCAGCGTCTTTGCACGGGCGGCGATGACGCCGTCCATGCGCTCGCCCTCCACCACGCCGGGAAGGATCGCGTTGACGCGGATATTGCTGGGTCCGAGCTCTACCGCCAGCGATTTCATCAGGCCGACGATGGCCCATTTGGTCGAGGCGTACGGCGTGCGGAACTGATAGCCCAGGCGTCCCGCCACCGATGACAAGGTGATGATGCTTGGATTGTCGGAGGTCTTCTTCAGCAGTGGAACGGCGCGTTTGAGGAAGTAGAACTGGCTGTTCAGATTGGTGTTGATGGTCTGGTCCCAGGCGTCCGCATCGAGGTCTTCCACCGCGCCGGTGGGTCCGGCGATGCCGGCGTTGTTGATCAGCAGATCGAGGCCGCCGAGCTTCTCGGCCGCGTCCGCCATCACGGCATCGACGTCTTCGCGCTTGCCGACGTCGGCGACGCCGGCATGGATGCCTGGGTGCTTCTTCCTGATTGCCTCGACGGCGGCCGGATTGATGTCGCAGACGTAGACGGCCGCGCCGGTATCGAGGAAGGCTTCCGCAATGGCGGCGCCGATGCCGGTGGCAGCGCCGGAGATGAAGACGCGCAGGCCGGCATCCGGCTTCAATAGATCAACTGTTTTCATGGAGATTCCCGCATGAGAGCCACGTCGTCGATTGCCTGACGTGGCGAATATAAAAAATGTCTGATGAGAGTGTTACAGCGTCAAACCGCCCGACACCTCAATCACCGCACCGTTAATATAGCTCGCTTCGTTACTGGCCAGGAAAGCATAGATGTCGGCAATCTCTTCCGGCTTGCCCAGACGCCGCAACGGCACCTGGTCGCGCATCTTCTGCAAGACCTCGTCGGGCACCGTGGACAGGATCGCGGTCTCGACAAACCCCGGCGCCACCGCGTTGACGCGAATGCCCTTCGGCCCCAGTTCACGGCTCCAGGTCTTGGTGAAGCCGATCACGCCGAACTTGGTCGCTGCATAGTTGGTTTGGCCGTAGTTGCCGTAGATACCGACCACCGAACTGGCGTTCAGGATGGCGCCGCCACCGCCTTCGATCATGGTGTCGACCACCGCTTGCGAGGCGTTGAACACGGCGCGCAGGTTGACGTCGATGACGTCTTCGAACTGCTGCGCGGTCATCTTCTGCAAGCGCGCGTCGCGGGTGATCCCGGCATTGTTGACCAAGGTGTCGATACGGCCGTATTTCAGCTTCACCGCAGCGACCATCTCGTCGAGGCTGTCGCGTGAGGTCACGTCCAGCTGAAAACCTTCGGCCTCGCCTCCTGCCGCCCTGCACTCCTCCACCGCTGCGGCGACCGCATCGGCGTTGAGGTCGCAGACGATGACCGTCGCGCCTTCACGCGCAAACTTCAACGCCGTTGCCTTGCCGATGCCTTGCGCAGCGCCGGTCACAATTGCCACATTTCCACGTAATCTCATTGCACTTCTCTCTGACTTGATTTCAATTATTGAAGGGACTCATTCCTGATCGAACGCGCCAGCAACGGCACCAGCAACAGGCCGAGGATCGCCGCGCCGAGGATGACGTTGAAGCCGGAGTCGCTGCGCCCGGTGGCAGTCTCGGCCATGCCGAACAGGTAGGGGCCGACGAAGCCGCCCAGCAGGCCAATGGTGTTGATGAAGGCCAGTCCGGCTGCGGCCTGCACGCCCTGCATGCGCTTCATGGCGATCGACCAGTACGACGGCAGCACGCCGCCGGCAAAGAAGGCCGTCACGACGAACAGCGCAATCTTGCCGCCGAAGCTGGCGGTGGCGATGAAGGCAATCGCGCACAGCACGAGTCCGACAGTCAGCACGCCCAGATAAATCGAGTCACTGCTGACGCGCCGGTGAATGCGCGGCAACACCAGCACGCCGATCAGGAAGCCCATGCCGACGCTGGCCGAGAGCAGGCCGACGATCAGCGGCGAGCTGATGTGCATCTGGCTGACCATGGCCGGCGTGAAGAAGTACAGCCCGACAAAGGCGACCTGGTTCAGGAAATAGATCAGGCCGATCAGAATGGTCGTCGGACGTTTCAGCGCCGCCATCCAGTCCTTGGAAGACGTGTTCCCATGCTGGGGCGCATCGATGACTGCGTGCTGTTCCAGGGATGTCGCTTCGGCCGGCGTCAGCCAGGTTGCATCGCTCGGGCGGTCCGGCAGCTTGAAGTACAACAGGATGCCGAGCAAGACGCTGGGCAGACCCTCGATCATGAACATCCATTGCCAGCCGTGCAGCCCACCGAAGCCATCCAGCTGCATGAGCGCGCCGCCGATGGGATTACCCAGCATCAGCGCCAGCGCCGGTGCGGTGTAGATCCAGCCGATCGCCACCGGCCGGTCCTTGCCCGCGAACCACAGCGTCACCATGTACATCAGCGCCGGGAACAGACCCGCTTCGGCGATGCCGAGCAAGACGCGCAGGATGTAGAACGACCACTCGCCCGAGACGAACATCATCGCGGTCGACAGGATGCCCCACGTCACTGCGATGCGGGCAATCCAGCGACGCGGACCGAAGCGATGCGCCGCCAGGTTGCTGGGTACTTCGAGCAGCGCATAGCCGATGAAGAAGATGCCCGACCCCAGCCCGTACGCCGCAGCGCTGATGCCGACGTCGGCGGCGAGATGGATCTTCGCCAGCGCGACGTTGGTGCGGTCGAGGAAGGACATGAAGTAAATCGCGCACATCAAGGGGATCAGCTTCAGAAAAGCCTTGTGCGTGGCAAGCCGATGCAAACCGGCGTCGCCTGGTAGAGCGTTATTGGACATGATGTCTCCTGAAAATATTCAGTTCTTGTTGTGGATGAGCAGGGTCAGAGCGAGGTTCAGAGTGAAATCCTGTCGCCGCCCTTGAGGCCCAGCATCTCGCGCGCTTCCGCCGGCGTGGCGATCTCGAACGACAGTTCTTCGAGGATGTGACGAATCTTGCGCACCTGCTGCGCGTTGCTCTCCGCCTTCACGCCCTTTGCGATATAGACGCTGTCTTCCAGGCCGACGCGCACGTTGCCGCCCATGATCGCGGCCATGGTCACCAGCGACAATTGATGGCGTCCGGCGCCGAGTACCGAGAAGTGATAGTTCTCGCGGCCAAACAGGCGATCTGCGGTGGCGCGCATGACGGTCATGTTTTCCGGATCGGCGCCGATGCCGCCGAGGATGCCGAACGCCGCCTGGATGAAGAACGGCGCCTTCACGAGACCTTGCTCGACGAAGTGCGCCAGGTTGTACAAGTGGCTGACGTCATAGCACTCGAACTCGAAGCGCGTACCCTGTGCGCCCAGTTCAAGCATGATCTTCTTGATGTCGCTGAAGGTGTTCTTGAAGACCATGTCTTCCATGCCTTCGACGAAATCTTTTTCCCAGTCATGGGCCCAATCCGTGATCTTGGCGGCAACCGGATGGATGGAAAAATTCATCGAGCCCATGTTGAGCGAGCACATCTCCGGCTGCAGCAGGCGCGGATAGGCAAGGCGCTCGGCCAGCGTCATGCGAGTGCTGCCGCCGGTGGTGATGTTGATGACGGCGTCAGTGGCCTTGACGATATCGGGAACGAACTGCAGGAACACGGCCGGGTCCGGCGTCGGACGACCGTCCTCGGGATCGCGTGCATGCAGATGGATGATCGCCGCGCCGGCCTCGGCCGCCTCGATCGCCTGGTCGCGAATCTGCGCCGGCGTGATCGGCAGATAGGCCGACATGGAGGGAACATGGGTGGCGCCGGTGACGGCGCACGAGATGATGACCTTCCTGCTGGATTTGCTGAGTTTGCTGGAATTGCTGACTTTGCTCATGTGGGCATTCTTCGACGGATTGAAAAACGACAGCAAGCCGTGGTGGCGACGGTAAAAAAAGTTGAAACGCGCATCGCCGACCTGTCTCCTGCCTGTATTTTTAAGAAGATGCCGCGCACGGTTCACCTTCATTGTGGGAGCGATCATAATCAGTTAAAGTCAGCAAAGTAAGGTCTTTAACGGACACCACAGAGTCATATGAGGACAATCTTCAAGGAGTCATTTTGTCGCCTATCACCATGCTCAACGAGCCTCTTTACGCGCCCTACAAGATCGCGGCGCTGGTCGAGGTGCTGGCGGAACAGGGCATTTCCGCAGAGGACAGTCTGGAGGGAAGCGGCGTCAGGCCGGACCAGATTTATGACGCCGGGTTGCTGACGTCGGTGCGCCAGTACGCCACGGTCTGCAAGAACGCCATCGCACTGTCGACCGATCCGGCGACGCCGTTCAAGGTCGGCGGTCGCCTGCATCTGTCGGCCTATGGCATGTACGGCTACGCGCTGATGTCCTGCCTCTCGCTGCGCGACTATTTCAAGCTGGGCGTGAAATACCATCGCCTGGCCACGCCGACACTGAAAATCGACTGGACCGAATATCCCGACCGGGCGGTCTGGTCGTTTCCGGACGCCTTCATTTCCAGCCCGTCGCGCGAGTTGCGCGAATTCATCGTCGAGCAGCAGTTCACCCAGCACGTCACGCACCTGCAAGACGTTGCCGGCCACAGCTGCCCGCCGATCAAGGCCTGCTTCTCCTACCCGGCGCCGGCGCATGCCGACCTCTACAGCGAGTACATCGGCTGCCCCTGTTATTTCGATCAGGAAGCCTGCGAGCTCATCTACGACAGCGCCATCCTGGGACAGCAGCCGCAGCTGGCGCACAAGCTCACGGCGAAGCTGCTGCAGAACATGTGCGATCGCCTGATCGGCCAATCGAAAGTATCGGTCGGCGTCGCCGGCGAGGTGTATCAGGTGCTGATGAGCAAACCCGGTGTTTTTCCGGACATGGAAGGCGTGGCCGATGCGCTGAAGATGACCAGCCGGACATTGCGCCGACGCCTGGAGGCGGAAGGAACCTCATTCGTCGCCATCTTCGACGACGTGCGCTGCTCGCTGGCGCAGGAATACCTGCGCACCACGCAGATGAGCACGGACGATATTGCGATGCTGCTGGGATTCAGCGACGGCGCGAACTTCAGGCGGGCCTTGAAGCGATGGACGGGGAAGGCGCCGAGCGAGTTGCGGAAATAAGGCCGACGACATGGACAACAAGATGAACGGTTCCGGCATGATCAGTATCAGACCGGCGACTCCCGATGACGCCCAAGCGATGTGCCACGCTGAACAAGAAATCAGCCGCACACCCGGCCTTCTCATTTCCGCGCCTGATGAATTCTCCGAACAGGATTTCCGGGCGAAGATAGCCTGGCTGGCCGGTGCCGGCATCTACGTGATTGCTGAAATTGACGATCAGGTTGTCGGCCACGCCTGTCTGGAACCGATGACCTTGCAGGCCATGTCGCATGTATTTTCATTGACCGTCGTCGCGCATCCCGGCTATTCGGGACGCGGTGTCGGCTCTGCCTTGATGGCGCACATGGTGACGTGGGCAGAAAACAATCCACTTGCAGAGAAGATTGAGCTCAGAGTGAGAGAGGGCAATAGCGTGGCAAAGCGACTCTATGCGCGCTTCGGCTTTGTTGAGGAGGGACGGTTTAAGAGACGCATAAAGCTGAAAGACGGCGCCTACCTTACCGACATCTCCATGGCGAGGTTTGTATAGCTCGTTGTCTGCCGCCGCTGAGAATTAAAATGCCGGCCATTCATATTCCAGAATGCAAATATCTGTAAAATCACGAACGGTCAAAAAGTGCGATAACCCAAATAAAAAATAGCCAGATGATAAAAAAAATCCTGCCGTTCTTTTGTGTATTGTTTCTGACAGCGTGTTCCGCTACCGGCCCGCTCTTCACGGACGCTGGTCAAATCCCGGCAGGCAAGGGCCGGGTCTATGTGTTCCGCCCGCACATTCACGCGATGTCCGTGGTAAAAGCCCAGGTCAGCGTCGATCAGAATCCGGTGATTGAGCTCGATGACAACGGCTACACGGTGATCGATCTTCCTCCCGGATCGCACGAATTCACCCACTCCTGGGGGAAGAAGTTTTATACGACGGATGCCATTATCAACAGACCCTTCAGCATATTCGTTCCTGTCAGTGCAGGCATGACCAACTACATCCTCTTGTCATCGACTGCAAATACGAGCCTGACCAGTCTGGTGCCATTGCCATTTGGCATATTGATGAGCATGAAGACCGAATATGCGTGGGCGATGTATGAGCTGCCGGCTACCGTCGGACGTGAACAGATTGTCACGACCAGGTTCCAGCCGCTGGTTATCAGAACGGAAGGCGTCAGTCAGCAATCAAATTAAATTGAGGAGTCGCAAAGACATCGCCGACAGGGCCGCGCTCCGATCTGTCATACGCCTTTTCGGGAACAAAGAATACGTCGTCGCGGAAATGTTGTTTGAAGGCTGTCCGGAAAGACTGAATCGCGTTGCCATCGTTGACCACATCTGTGAGATTTTCGGTCAGCTGCACATACACCGTTTCAGGCCCCAGCTCTTCCACCAGATATGCCGGTGCGCTCAGCAGACGTTCCTTCCCCAACAAACGAACATACGGGGGGCCAAATACCGTTCCCCAAAATACGTCCGGAAGCCAATGCCGCAGAAGATGGGTGGCGAACAAAAATCCATCTCTATACGGAGCAGAACCACTTTGGACTGCAAAATCTTTGTACGCTTCCACAAGCACGTCAACATACGCAAAATCTGCTTTGCTTCGTACAGTAGAGTTCTTCAGATAGCTGACAAGGGCCGCTTGATCTGTTTGTTTCAGCTCTGATGTGACCCTGATCGTCGCGTGCGTATCATGGACCTGCTGTGATTTGCTGCGCCATCTCACGCCAAATGTCCCCTCCGCCTTGGGAGATTTTTTCCGTTGCCAATGAACAGATTCACAAACGCCATTTTCAGGTATGAGAGATTGCAACTGGTGGGGATCAAAATTTCTATCCAAAGGTTCCCACCAGCCCCATTTTTCAGGCTGCATCTGAGGAACGAATTCGCAAAATGTCTCGATGGAAGACAAAAAGTCTTTGGGTCGACTAAAGCTAAGAGGACTAAAAATATGCATGCATACTGGTTCGATAAATTTCATAGAAATATTCTCTTAGTTTTTGGGCGTCCAGGCACTGAAAGTTTTGGTTGCCGGATCAAACACACGAATAGATCCTCCCGAATCAGCAATAAGGACTCGCAGAGGTTTTGAAATTGTCTGTGTATTCGGACTGACAATCAATTCAATTTTCTCGTTAGTTACAAGATAGCCTCTGAACTGATTTGAATTGGATATGTTGACGACATCCTTTACCTCAATGATAGTCCCGGTTCCTTTGCCGCGCGCATCTGGAATGACGGTAACAGGTGTGCCGTCGCTAAGGACCACCGAAATACGGCTCTTATTCTCAGGCACGTCGGCTGCCTTCAAAGCATCGCTCTGGAATACGCGCCCCCTGTTCAAAGCCGCCTTATTGATTGCATAGGCGACCTTGCTATTGACGGAATTGATGAGGCTGGCGAATTCAAGCGGGCCGAACGATACGGCCACTTGTGCGGCAAATTGCTCAAGCAAGGACGCATTGGCGCCCAATTGGTCCAGATTGTCCAGCTGTGCGGCAACGTCCGCGACCTGTTCCTTGATCTTCTGATCGATGTAGGCCTTTTGCTCATCGGTCGTTGCATAGAAACGCGCACCGGACAAATTGGAGTCGGCCATCTGCGCTGTCGCCATCACCTGTTTGCAGCTCTCGAGACTCTTGTTGAGTCCCTCGCAGGCAGCCTTCAGTTTGCTGTTGAATTCTTGCGTGTCCTTTTCGGCAAGTTGCTTCACACGCTCAAAACAGCTTGCATCCTTGCTGGCGGAGCACTCACGCATGCCCTTTTGCAAATCGAAGGATTTCATGCCAAGAGCATTGTTTTCCGTTTCAAGCTGCGCCGCAAGAGTCGCTGCGGAGACATCCCCGGAACCCGCTGCGGTGGCAATGCCGGCAATCAGATTGGTGACCAGATTTTTTCTCTCTTCCTTTTCCTCGGCGCTCAGTCCGGCAGGGTCGCCAAGCAGTGCATTGACAATCGTCCCCGCTGACGCACCCAGAGCCCCGGCGGCGCAATTTGCACCTTGCGCCGACGATCCGGCGCAACCGACGATGCCTTGCAATGCGGCCCGGGCGGCGTCGCTTTCGAGATAATCGGCGATGTGTTTCACCTGCTCGGCTCCCAGAGCCTGCAGATAGTTGACTGCGGCGGCCTGGGCAAATTGCGCCGTGGAACCCATGACGTTGCCGGACGCAGCGCCGACAATGGCGGTCACGTACTTGCGATAGTCGCCGGTGGTCGACCATTTTTCGACCGCAGCATATTGCTCCAGTAAATCATGGACGCGTGCGTCATCGCGCTCACCTTCCGGTTTCAGATTTTCTTCAAAGATGGCCATCTTTGCGGCCTCTTTGGCTGCATCGGCTTCCTTGGCGCGATTGTTCAGGAATGTTCCGACTTCGCGCGTCAGGGCGCCGACGATTTCAAAGCCCGCCTGGATTTCCTTTTCATTGAATATCGGCTTGAGCGCATTGCTGCCGTCTTTTTCGGTGGATACGTCGCGATTGATGGCGGCGATTGTCTGATCGGCTGTTTTTCCGGTCCGCTGTGCCTGGCGGTCGGCATCGGTGATCGATATCGCACCGCCGCTGACGCCGCTCCCGGTAACGCTGGAAGATTCTCCGCTGGCCCTCATTGCCGCAGGTGGCGTGGCAGTAAATCCACCCGATTTACCACCGCTGTACCCACCCCCGATGCTGATGCTTTGCGCCTGGTAACTGGCGCGATTCTGGATATCGCTTTGCGTGATGCTGCCCGTGGTCAGACTGTTCTTGTCGTCGGCAATCGCCTTCTCGCTACTGGCGATCGCGCCGCCTTTCAGATCGGTGTTGCCGGCAACGTTGACCTTGAAGCCGTCGTCGCCGGCCTTGATGCCGGATTGCTCCATTACGCTGGCGAAATCACTGTTCATGGTCGACTTGCTGTAGTTGATGCTGCCGCCCATTTTCCCCATGCCGATCGAAATACTGCCGCCGAGGCTCTGCTGGTTATTTTTGTAGGTATTGACGTCTTGCAGGCTCTCAATGTTCAGATTGCCGGAGCCGCTGGTGCCGACGTCCATCGTCACCTGCTTCCCGCTCGCCACGGCGCCTTTCAAGGTGGTGTCGGTGCCGGAGGAAATGGTGAGCTGATTGCCCGCATCAACGTGAGTATTGACGTTGGTCACATCGTTGCCGTCGCCACGGCCCTTGCTTCCCGACAAACCCGCGTTGAACAGCAAACCGTCCGTGCCGATGGAGAAACCGATGGATCCTGAGATGGCCTTGTTGTCGCTATGTTGCTCGCTGGTGCTTTGCGCCGCCAACAGTTTGACTTCGTTGTCAGCCTTGAGGATAGCGTCCAGACCTGCCTTGACGTCGCTTCCCTGTATCAGCAAGTTGCTTGCGCTTCCGCCACCGGTCGCGGCGATGCGGACATTTCCGCCGGCATTGACGGTGGATCCTCGTACCGTGGAGACGTTCTGTTCGCTATGGGCTTCGCTTTTGCTTCCGCCAATGCTGATCGACAGGTTGATGCCACCGGCATTGTCAGCCGCATTGGCATCACGCGATGCTGCGCCTCCATCCGGATTGGTCCCTCCGGTTGCGATTTGATTCTCCTTGCCATTCATGGTGCTGCCTTGTCCAGCCTGAATCGCATCGTAGGTATTGCTGGCAGACAGCCCTGCAGCCGCAGCAGCCAAAGCCTTCATTCTGGGATCCGAAGTGCTGTTGGCGGCCTTGCTCATCTGCTGGGCCGTCTGGATGGTCGATATGACGGGACTGGTAATGGCAAGAGTCAAGCCACTCTGTTTAACCGAGAAATCTTGTGTCGATCTTCCTGTGTCATACGTTTCGTTAATTGTGACCGCTTTGGCCGAGATATCGATATCGCCGTTCGGGGAGAGCACGCTGCTGCCGGTCTGCACGTAGGCGTTGCCGGCAGCGATCTTGACGTTGCCGCTCGTGCTGCCGATGGTGCTGGCGTTGTTGGTCGTCGACTGCGTCGTCATGACGTTGTCTTGCGCGCGGCCGCCGAAGGTAATACTCAGGCCGCTGGTCAACAATCCGGACTTCTTTTCTTCGCTTTCGAATCTGCTGTCACGGGTGTTCTGGGATGTGACGATAGTGACATCGTTGGTCGCGACCAACGCGACATCGCTGGTGCCGACGATATTGCTCCCGGTAACGTTGAGATCGTGTCCCGCGACAACGCTGACACGGTCTCCGGACAATGTACTTCCCACACTGGCGGTATCGCTGTCATTTCTCTGCGAGCGGCTGCTTGACGAAGACAGCAATCCCTTCGACGTCGTGTAGATGGCCTGATCGATGCTGCTTTCCTGCTGTGCGCTACCGACATTGACGTCTCGCCCTGCGCTTACCGTCAACTGGCTTCCTGCGTTGACGTAGGCAGCCTGCGTATTGACATCCTGCACCGCTCCCAGCGTCAATGCGCCTCCTGTATTGACGATCGCTCCGAATACCTGGGTCGAGCTTTCATTGAGGTGGTTATTGCTGTCGAAGGTGACGTTATAGCTGTCTTGTGTCTTGACGGCCGTCAGGTTCAAGTCACGGCCGGCGACAACGCTCGCGTCGCCACTGGTGTTTACTGCGGTGGCGACGAGATTGACATCGCGGCCTCCTTGCACGATCAGTTGGCCCGCATCAATGCTGCTGACGCGGTCAATCTTCGTGTTCAGACCGTCGGTCGCCATGTTCGACGCGGTCGTGGTCTCCAGATTCACGTCGCGGCCGGCCAGGATGCCGACGCGATTGCCGCTGATGCTGCCGCTGCTCGTCACGTCGTTATCGGCAACCAACGCAACACTGCCTGCGGCACCCGTACTCGTGATCTTGCCGGTGTTGTTGATATCCGTTGCCTGCACGATCATGCTGCTGGACGCCAGCAAGGTACCGCCATTGTTCAGGCTGCCATTGACCGTCAGATCGATATCCCTGGCGGAAACCAGGCTACCGGTGACACTGAGATCCTCCGTGCTTGCGCGGCTCAGATAGACCACCGGCGCCAGCGCCTTGGTCTGGGTGCCGTCGGGAAGCACCACATCACGCTCGACCAGCCAGACGATGTCGGAAGTCAGTGCCGCCATTTGCGCATCCGTCAGTGCGATGCCCGGCGTGAGCTGGAAGCGCGCGGCCGTGGCGACGCCGGCATCCATCAACGCTTTGTACTGATCTTCCGCAGTGGCGTATGCAGTCAACGTGCGCTTTCCGGTCAGTTCCGTGATCTGGTCGCCGATCACTTTCTGCTCATAAAACCCGTCGCCCAGACGTTTCTGGATCGTCTGCGGATCAACCGCGAGGCGGCTCAACATGTAGTCGCTGGAGACGAACGTCTTGTAGTTGGTGAATTTAGGATCAGTTTCGATGACATAACCCACTCCCGGCCTGAAGAGAGGATTCGGAGGAACCACGATCGGGGGCAAGGTCGAGCTGCCGGCATGCGGCGCGCCGGCGGTCACGGCCGGATTTGTGATGCCGGTCGGAGCCGTATTCGGTGCGATGCTCCACACAGGCAAATCAAGGGTGGTCGAGGCCATGACATTGTCATAGGCGGCGCCGCCCTGGTTGTAAGTGTAGTGATTCTGGTGCGGATGTCCGTCCACCCAGTGGTAATAATTCTCTCCACCGGTCATGTGCCAGACAGTGGTTTCTGTTCCGGTGGCGCCGATATTGTTGATTGCACCAACCATGCCGCTGAGCGCACCGCCCGCCACCATGACGCTCTTGTCGTTGGTGACATTTCCCGACAACAGCATGTTGCCGCCCGCGCTGATTCTCCCGGGATCGCTGCTCAGGACGACTGTTTTCTGCACGACTTCGGTGTAGTCCCGCTTGTAGAATTTTTCAAAGCGATCGCCATTCGGCATCACCAGCACGATGCCGCCGTCGCCACTGTCGCTCCACGACACGCTGCCGGCGCTGAACCAGGTATCCGGCGCAGCCCAGTTCGCATATTCGGTGACGTGGCGGGTCAATGCGGCGTCATCCTGTATCGTGGTGCTGAAGTGATTGTTCCGATTGATGAGCGACGCCGTTTGCAGACTCAAGGTTCCACCTGCGTCTATCGTCGCCGATTCGTTGACGATGCTGACGGCGCTGCCGGTGGCGTGGTTGTCGGCATCCAATGCGCCGGCGATGGTCATGTCGCCCAGGCTTTGCAGCAGCGCATGTTCGCGGTTGGTCACTTGTGCGGCGCCAATCTGCAAGGTGTTGCGCGCGGCAATGACGCCGGCGACGCTGGTGGCGTTGTCCACGTCGTTGGTGAGCGTCTGCGCCGCCAGCGCAATATCGTCACCATAGATGCGACCGACATTGCGCACAGTGTCTGCGCGCACCACCGTTGTTGCACCGCTGTTGATCAGCCCGCTGTTGTCTATGTTGCCGGCAGCCAGACTAAGGTTTCCGACAGCGCTTACTTCACCTGCATTGGTAAATGCGTTTGTCATCGCGACGTCGACATCGCCATTGCCGCCGATGAAGCCGCGACCTGCAACCTGTGCGGAGTTGGTGTTGACGACGCTTGCGCTCGCCAGCTTCAGCGTGGAGGCGGCGCCGGCGGCCTCAATGCGCCCGCTGTCATTCAACAGCGCCCCTGCGACTGTCGCATCGATGTTGCCGTCACTGCGCATGACGCCGTTGGTATTGATCAGATCGGCGCCGCTGCGCGCCGCAAGATTGCTTCTGGCATAGAGACGACCGCCGGTGTTGTCGATTCCCGTCGTTGCATTCAATGCGAGGTTGCCGTTTGTCGCGGCATTGCCCGATGCATCGACGCCCGCGGCGATCGAATTGGAAGAAACGATATCGTGCGCCTGTATCGAAACATCCGTCTGCGCCGCAACTGTGCCGGTGTTGCCGAACCTGCCGGAGGCATTGATCTGCATTGCCTGCTGCGCGTAGAGATTGCCGCCGTTGGCGACATCATCATTGCCGTTGATCGCAATGTTGCCGGTGGCGGTCGTGTTTCCATTGAGTGTGATCTTGCCGCTATTGTCGATGCTGATATCGCCTGCCTGCGCAGCGATATTGCCCAGGCTGCGGACGCCGACGCCGGCTTCCGTTCCCACAAGACGAATCTTGTTGGCGTACATCCCGCCCAATTGCGCCAGGTCAATGCCGACGGTAGGTGCGCTGCCTTGCCCCTGAATCACTTGCACGCCGAGGTTCGCGTAGTTCACCAGATTGGCGCCGGTGACGACGTTCAATTGATTGCCCCACAGCTCGCCGTTGACTTGTACGCTGCGTGCAATCAAGTCGACGCGGTCGATTGCCGCCGCGTTCATGCCGTTGCCGCCGATCGTGATGTCGCCGCGCGTCACGCGCAGGTTCGCCAGACTGCCGTCTGCAGCGAGTTCCGGCGTACCCGTGGTCAGCACGCCGCGACTGGTGTTGATGAAGCCGCAGCCGCTGCATGAAATCCCGTTGGGATTGGCGACGATGACTTCAGCCCGTTGCCCGGCCACTTCAATATAGCCGTTGAGCTGGCTGCGAGATGCTCCGGTCACTTCATTGAGAATCAATCGCGCACTGCCGTTGGTCAGCGCAGCATTGCCCGCGATGTAGCCGGCCTGCTGAGTCTGCGTCAACGCGCTTGCGTTGTTCAGGATGGCGCCGCCTTGACCTACGTTGAACTGGTCATAGCGGTTGTGTGAAACACCCGCTGCGTTAGGAGTTACGATTTGCACCACCGGCTTGCCGTTAGCCGATTGATCGACGACCGGACGACTGGCGGCATTGCGATCAGCGACGATCTGCGCCTGCACCACCGTTACGCCGCCGAACAGAACGGCAATCAGGACCCCTAGCTGCGCCAGCCGCATCCAGCCGGTTCGCACCGGCAAGCTTGTGCTGGCGGCGCCGCTGCTTCCGGATGTGCTTTTATTTTGGCTCGATACGTTCTCAGCGACAGCCATGAGTGCACCGCGACGCACATTGAAAATTACACGATAGGCTTGTTTGTTCATTTTATTTTCGTCTTGTCTGATGAATCAATATTGATAACTCACGCTAAAGCCTGCTGCCGGCGTTGCTGTCTTGAGTCCGGCCGGCTTGGCCAGCGCCCAACTGAAAAATGCGTCGTAGCGCACGCCACCGCCGCCGCCCCGTACGCCAACCGCAGCGCCGGCCATCCTGTCGCCCAACAGATACTGCGCACTTGGCCCGTACACACGTCCGGTATCCAGCCCCGCATAGATCGCCTGTCCGCTTTGCGCCAACGGCATTTCGATTTCGTTTCTCATATAGAAGCCACGTTCAGCGGCCAGAGTCTGCTCACCGTCGAAACCCCGGACGGTGTAGCGATTGCCGATCGAAAATTGCTCGGACTGGAACAGGGATGAGCGCGTCGTTTGCGCTCTCAGTGCTCCGATATAGTTGAATTTCTGGCTGAACAGTTTGAACGGCGCGTAAAGGCTGACGTCGAGCGTCTGCAGCGTGTATCGATAGGTCGGCGCATCGGACTGGCGCGGCTCCAGATCCGGTTGACCGTTGAACCATGACACACCCCAGCGATTGGCCAGAGTGAGGTTCAGCTGAGCATCGCCGATGTAATGCGTGTGCACCCAGGCCAGTTCAGCGAAAGTGGTATTGCGGCGCTGCACTTCAAGTTCCGTGTCGTCAATGTAGGAACGACTCCAGCGCTTCCCCAGCTTGAATTGCCAGCTGTGTTTCTGATATTGATCGCGGTAGAACAGCTGTTGCGTCGTGAACTCAAGATTGCGCGATTTTCCGCTGGAGACGAAGGTCTGAAAAAGCCCGGCGATCTGCTGGTGATAGTCATAGCTGCTGGCGTACACGGAAAATGTCCAGTAGCCATAGGGAATGGCGTAATACAAATTGCCGCCGCTGGTGCCGCGCTGCTCCCCTCTGCGGTCGGCGTCGGTATTGATACCGACATTGAAGAGGTCGTTGAGCCCCAATGCGTTGTCCAAGGCGGCATTGACGCTTGTCTGCAATTTCCCGGTGCCCTTGGCGCCGCTGTCGTCCAGGGAAACCGTCACCTTCCATGGTTTGGTGCGCTTGACGGTGATGACCACGTCGCTCTCCCCGGGCAGCGCACCGGGAACGATCTGCATGTCAACCTCCTGACTCGGCACGCGCTTCATCTGCTCGAGACCTTGTTCGATGTCGTGCAGATTGAGCAACTGGCCCGGACCGGTCGGGAAAGCGTTCTTCCACGTACCGGACAACGACGGGTCGGCAAAATGAATGGCGTGGATGACGCCCGGAACCAGCGTCAGCGTCAGTGTGCCGCCGGACAAGTCTTGCGCGGGAATTCCCAGCCGCGTCGTGCTGTAGCCTTTTGAAAGAATCAGAGAAGTCAGGCGCTTGACGATGAGGTTGAGGCCTTCTTTTCCGATGCAACTCCCCTCGTATTTCTCCAGATACTCCTGGGCGAATCGGAACGGATCCTGCGACAACGCACTGGCCCCCAATGCGCGCATGGAGGCAGACAATTGCACGGGAACGTTCAGGGAAACATGGTCAACCGGAAAGCAAGGCGATTCGCTCGGAAGCGTCCTTGAGTCGGAGCTTGAGACGGTTGTCTGCAGTTCGACCTTGGGCGCCCGGGACAATCGCTCGCGCTCGGCGGCTTCAGTGCGTGCGCGTCGGCGCTGCTCTTCCGTCTCGGACGTCTGAACAGTTTGAGCAACGGCGCCGAAATGCACGGTGCTCAGCAAGAGCAGGCTCGCGAAACACTTGCCGTACAAATTCTTTTTATTTTGATGATGCAAAACCCTACCCCGGAAATTTTTATTTGCTTTTCAGATTCATTGCCGGGCGGCATTTTATATTCAGATTTAATTCCCGAAACATGGGAATGTAAGTTTTTTTCAAGAAACTTTTAAAATACAACAGCTCGCATTATATTTATTATTATAAAGACATATTTTCTGTAGGAAAAATTGTGTTTTTCGCAATGAAAAAGCTTTTTTTATCAAAAAAATAAGATACTAACGGGTATATTAAAATTCAAGAAAAATGGCCTGAAGATGTTTTTCAACCTTCCGAAGGGATGCAATAAAAAATTTACTCGCGTTTTTATTTTGCAATTATTGCTTGCCGGCTGCCTCGGAAATTGCGCTACGTAGCCGTGTGAGTTACGTCAGTTGCGTCAAGCGCAGGCCTCCTGAACGAATGCCTAGTGAGGCGCCGTTTCAAATAAGCGACCAAAGCCGACCGTTGCGAAGAGAATGAATGGCGAGGGAAGATTCTCGGCCAAGCGCGCTTCGGGATGAAGCGCGGTCCGGCAAAGTGAATAGATCTACACGGAGATTAAGAAGAATTGAAGTACCCGAACGGATAACGAAGACATTTACTGCGCGAAGTGTCGCGCGACCCACTGCTCACAGGCGGCCCACAACTGCGGCGCGCCTCGTTGAATCACGGGACCGTAGCGAGACAGCACCTGCTCCAATGAAACATCGTTCTCCGTCCAGGTACCGCCGCCGGTGAAGATATTGATCAGCAGCGGCTGGAAGCGATCAAGCGCCTTGGCGAATTGTGCATCGTCCGTTTTCGCAGCTTCGAATTCCTGCCACAGCGCCAGAAATTCATCGCCTTGGGTTGCGGGCAACATGCCGAACAGGCGCGCCGCCGCCTTCGCTTCCTGCTCGGCTTGCACCGCTGCCGAAGATCCGCCGTGAATCGGGAAATCACCGACGTCGATCTCGACAATGTCATGCAACAAGAGCATCCGGATGACGCGATTGGCATCCACGGCGCCGTTGGCGTACTCGCTCAGCAGCAAGGCATACATGGCCAGGTGCCAGGAATGCTCGGCGGAGTTTTCCTTGCGGCTTTGGTCGAGCAACGGCGATTGCCGCACCACTGTTTTCAGTCTGTCGATTTCTCTCAGAAAGATCAGTTGCTTTTCGAGTCTCGTCAATTCCATGGTTCTTCTCGCATTTAAAATCAATTCTCCGAATTATACAAAGCGATAAAAAAGGCCCGGACATCCGGGCCTCTTTTTTTGCGTCAGAACGCCAGCGCTGAATACTCCCCCACGCCATCCGGCCAAGGCGTGAGCACCTCAAACCCGGTCTCCGTCACCGCCACCATATGTTCCCATTGCGCAGACAAAGAGTGATCCTTGGTCACGACGGTCCAGCCGTCCGGCATCTCTTTCGACTGCCGCTTGCCGGCGTTGATCATCGGCTCGATGGTAAACACCATACCGGTTTGCAGCGGCAGGCCGGTGCCCGGCTGGCCGTAGTGCAGGATCTGCAAGTCTTCGTGATAAATCCTGCCGATGCCGTGACCGCAATATTCGCGCACCACGCTGAAACCTTCCTTGTGCGCGACCGACTGAATGGCGTAACCGACGTCGCCCAGGGTCGCTCCCGGTTTCACGGCGAGAATGCCGGCGCGCATCGCTTCATAGGTCGTGGTCACCAGGCGTTTGGCCAGGATGCCCGGTTCGCCGACGAAGTACATGCGGCTGGTATCGCCATGCCAGCCGTCCCTGGTCAGGGCGACGTCGATATTGATGATGTCGCCGTCCTTCAATGCGCGGTCGGAAGGTATGCCGTGGCAGATGACGTGGTTGACCGAGGTGCAGATCGTCTTCGGATAACCGTTGTAGCCGATGTTGACCGGCACCGCGTCGAGCACGTCGACGATGTAGTCATGGCACAACTTGTCCAGCTGGTTTGTGGTCACGCCGGGGCGCACGTGCTCTGCAATCATTTCCAGGACTTTGGCCGCCAGCGCGCCGGACTTGCGCAGCATGGCAATGTCGTCGGGCGTCTTGATCTCGACTTCGGTGAACATCATGGTTTTTCAAGCGCGAGGGTGATTTCCCGGCGCTCGTCTTCGGCGCGGGCCTGCTGCTCCGCCTCGCGCAATTTCTGGCAGATCTCGTTGTAGCAAAGGCCGGGGTTCAACTCGGCCATCATGCCCACGCGCAGCCAGTGCTCGGCCTGCGAATTGATGGAACGGCTCATCGCGCCGCTGCTGAGGCGCAGATTGGTGTGCATCTGCTCGGTGATTTTGACGATTCCCATAAAGGCTCTTTGTATGAAATGTATATTAATCGTATATGAAACGTATATTATCATACGATCGCAAAGTCGCTCCACGCGGCCAGGATTACGCCACCCCGCGCGACTTAAATCATCCCGCCCTTGAAAAACCCTCCACCCGCCCCTATACTTAGCACTCGTCAGGGGAGAGTGCTAACAGCTTCTTTTCTGGCCTACCCACTTTTCCGATGTGGCACGGAGTTCTTGCTGCAGGGCTTAAGTACACTTTGCAGCCAACGCCGCATTATTTATAACTAATTGAATTTAAGGAGTTTTCATGAGCCTTCGTCCTTTGCACGATCGCGTTATCGTCAAGCGTCTCGACCAAGAAACCAAGACCGCATCCGGTATCGTGCTGCCTGACGCAGCAACTGAAAAGCCGGATCAAGGCGAAATCCTGGCAGTCGGCAACGGCAAGATCCTGGATGACGGCAAGGTCCGTCCGCTGGCAGTCAAGGTCGGCGACCGCGTTCTGTTCGGCAAATACTCCGGCCAAGCCGTGAAGATCGACGGCCAGGAACTGCTGGTCATGCGCGAAGAAGACCTGTTCGCCGTCGTCGAAAAGTAATCGACGTCCCTGCCGCGGCGCGACGTAAATCGTCCTGCGCCGGCAGAGAACATGTCTGATCGAAGCTGATTCAATCGCAGTACAAACGAATTTTGGAGAATCCAACATGG
>Ga0068855_100002733_pt1 | contig 21740 bp, 20 predicted proteins | sample KBSCornC52_FD_66592 | JGI IMG/M metagenome (GOLD analysis project Ga0068855, IMG submission 66592) | Corn rhizosphere microbial communities from Kellogg Biological Station, Michigan, USA - KBS Corn C5-2 | ecosystem: Host-associated > Plants > Roots > Rhizosphere > Soil ...
CGCCCGATCCTGCTCTCGATCGGCTACGCCGCCTGCCACTGGTGCCACGTGATGGCCCACGAGTCGTTCGAGGATCCCGAGACCGCGGCGCTGATGAACCGGCTGTTCGTGAACGTGAAGGTCGACCGTGAGGAGCGTCCCGACCTCGACGCCGTCTACATGAACGCCGTCGTCCAGTTCACGCAGGGGCACGGCGGCTGGCCGATGACCATGTTCCTGACGCCCACCGGCGAGCCCTTCCACGGCGGCACCTACTTCCCGCCGCAGCCGCGGATGGGCATGCCCTCGTTCAGCCAGGTGCTGGAAGCGGTGGAGCTGGCCTACCGCGAGCAGCCCGACCAGGTGAACGAGCTGGGCGCGCGCATGGCCGAGCACCTGCGCGAGACGGCGCAGCTGGCCGCGGGCGAGGCGGATCCGGCGGAGCCGCAGCTGGCGGCCGCGGTGGCGTCGATGCGGAATGCGTTTGACCCGGAGTGGGGCGGCTTCGGTCGTGCGCCCAAGTTCCCACCCGCGCCTGCGATCGAGTTCCTGCTGCGGATGTGGCGGCGCACCGGCGAGGGTGATCCGCTGGAGATCGCAACGACCACGCTGGACGGCATGGCGCTGGGCGGCATGTACGACGTGCTCGGCGGTGGCTTCTCGCGCTACTCGGTCGACGAGCAGTGGCTGGTGCCGCACTTCGAGAAGATGCTCTACGACAACGCACTTCTGGCATCGGCCTACCTGCACGCGTGGGTGGTCACCGAGCAGCCGCGCTACCGCGAGGTGTGCGAGCGCACACTCGACTTCATGCTGCGCGAGCTGCTGCTGCCGGGCGGCGGATTCGCCGCTGCTCTGGACGCCGACACCGACGGTGAGGAGGGCCTCACCTACGTGTGGACGCCGGCCCAGATCCGGGCCGCGCTGGAACCGGCGGCGGCCGAGCGCGCCATCGCCTACTACGGCGTCACCGAGCCTGGCAACTTCGAGGGCGCGAATATCCTGCGCCCGTCCGGGCCGCCACCCGGCGACCTGGAAGGGATCCGGCTGGCGCTGCTGGGGGAGCGTGGGCGGCGTCCGCAGCCGGCCCGGGACGACAAGGCCATCGCATGCTGGAACGGGTTCGCCTTGGCGGCGCTGGCCGAGGCCGGCTGGCGGCTGGGCCAGCCCGCATACCTGGACGCCGCGCGCCGCTGCGCCAGCTTCCTGCTGGAGGCGATGACGGACGACCAGGGGCGGCTGCTGCGGAGCGCCCGCGACGGTGCCGGCCGCATCCCGGCCTTCCTCGACGACCACGGCGCCGTCGCTCTGGGGCTGCTCGAGCTGTATACCGCCACCGGCGAGCGCCGCTGGTTGGATGCTGCGGAGCGGCTGGTGGAGAGCGTGCGTGAGCGGTTCGCCGATACCGAGCGAGGCGGCTTCTTCTACACGGCCGCCGACGGCGAGCAGCTGATCGCCCGCCACAAGGAGCTCGACGACAACCCCACGCCGTCCGGCCAGTCGCTGATGGCGACCGTGCTGCTGCGGCTGGCGCGGCTGCGCGGCGATGAGCGGATGGAGCAGGAGGCGGGCACCGTGCTGCGGCTGGCGGAGCCGTACCTGGAGCGTGCCGCTCCGGCCCTGGGGCAGCTGCTGTGCGCGCTCGAGATGCGCCTCTCGCCGCCGCAGGAGATCGCGATCGTGGGACCGGACGACCACCCCGACACGCCACTGCTGGTGGCGGCGGCACGCTCCGGCTTCCATCCCAACGCCGTCTACGCCTTCGGCGACGGGCGGTCTCCCGACGACCTGCCGCTGCTGGCGGGCAAGTCGCTGGTGGACGGGCTGCCGGCCGTGTACATCTGCGAGCGCTTCGCCTGCCGGGCGCCGCTGACCGACCCGGCGGCCGTGGCCGAGGCGCTGGCGTGACCGTCGACCTGGAGCCGCTGAAGCGCGAGGCGGCCGAGGCCGCGATCGAGGCCGAGGTGCGAAGCGGGATGGTGCTCGGGCTGGGCACCGGCTCGACCGCCGCCTGGCTGCTGGAAGGACTGGGACGGCGGCTGTCGGACGGCACGCTGTCGGAGATGGAGGGCGTCCCCACGTCGGAGCGCACGGCGCAGCGCTGCCGCGAGCTGGGCATACCGCTGATCGACCTGGAGCGGCGGCCCAGCCTCGACCTCGCGATCGACGGCGCCGACGAGATCGCGCCCGACCTGTCGCTGATCAAAGGGCTTGGCGGCTCCCACCTGCGCGAGAAGGTCGTGGCCCGCTCGGCCGAGCGGTTCGTGGTGGTGGCCGACGAGACGAAGCTGGTGTCACGGCTGGGGGAGCGGGCGCCGGTGCCGGTCGAGGTGATCCCGTTCGCGCGGCCGCTGTGCGAGCGGCTGCTGGTCGCAACCGGCTGGCGGCCGGTGCTGCGTGACCATGGCGACGGCCCCTGGATCACCGACGAGGGCAACCTGATCCTCGACTGCCGGCGCGACGACTGGGACGATCCGGCCCGGCTGGCGGCCGGCCTGCACGAGATCCCGGGGGTGGTCGAGCATGGCCTGTTCCTGGGCATGGCCGCGGCCGCGTACGTGGCCTGCGGCGACGGCGTGCGCGTGCTTCAGGCCGGCGTCGACGCCGCCTGAAGGCGGCGTCGCATCACCGCCACCGCCTCCGGGTTGCAGTCGATCAGCACGTAGCGGCGGTCGAGCGCCTGCGCCACCGCCCCCAGCGTCCCCGAGCCGGCGAAGAAGTCGAGCACGCGGTCGCCCGGGCGGCTCGACGCCTGCACGATCCGCCGCAGCACACCCTCCGGCTTCTGGGTCGGGTAGCCGGTCTTCTCGGAGCCGTTGGTGGGCACGATCGTGTGCCACCAGACCGAGGTCGGCAGCTTGCCGCGCTCGCGCTTCTCCGGGGTGACCAGGCCGGGCGCCATGTACGGCTCGCGGTCGACCGCGTCGCTGTCGAAGTGGTAGCGGGTCGGGTGCTTCACGTAGACCAGGATCGTGTCGTGCTTGGTCGGCCAGCGCCGGCGCGTCTTGGCGCCGTAGTCGTAGGCCCAGATCAGCTCGTTCAGGAAGCAGTCGCGGCCGAACAGGTCGTCCAGCAGCAGCTTCACGTAGTGGGCCTCGCGCGGGTCGAGGTGCACGTACAGCGTGCCGGTCTCGTCCAGCAGCCGGCGCGCTTCGCGCAGCCGCGGCTCGAGGAAGGCGAGGTAGTCGTCGAAGCTGTCGTCGTAGGCCGTGGCCTCGACCTCTTGCGTGCGGTAGCGGCGCCCGCCGAAGCCCGTGCGGTCGCCGTCCGGGTCGGCCACCGTCCGCAGGCTGCGCCGGTGCTGGCGGCGGCCGGTGTTGAACGGCGGATCGATGTAGATCAGCTGGAAGCTTCCGTCGGAGAACTGCCCCAGCAGGCGCAGGTTGTCGCCGAGCAGGATCTGGTCGCCGTCCACGCCCGCCAGTCTACGGCCGGCGGCGGGTGGGCCTCAGTCGCCGCGGCCGAGCTTGCGCAGGATCTGGTCGCTGGTGGGGCGACGCACCTGCGTCACCCAGCCCATCTTCTCCCAGGCGCGGATCATGAGGCCGGAGGCGTCGAGCTGCATCTTGCCAAGGCCGTGGAAGGCCGAGGTCGGGAACACGTGGTGGTTGTGGTGCCACGACTCGCCCAGAGACGGGAGCGCCAGCAGCCAGTTGTTCGTGGACAGATCGTAGGCGGGGAACGGCCTGCGCCCGAAGTAGTGGCAGATGGAGTTGACGCTCCAGGTGACATGGTGGTTCAGGAATAGCCGCACCAAACCACCCCACAGCAGGCCGGTGAGCGCACCGCGCCAGGTGCCGGTCAGCGCGAACCCGAGCGCGAACGGCAGCACGAATCCGAGCACGGCCCAGAGCACGAAGGTGCGGTCGATGAACCGCACAAGCCGGTCCTGCGAGAGGTCGCGGGCCATGCGCTCCCGCTCCTGCCCGGCGGGGTGCGAGAACATCCAGCCCATGTGCGCGTGCGCCAGGCCGCGCAGCTGCCCGCCCAGGCCGCCGCCGAATCCGTGGTGGGGGCTGTGCGGGTCGCCCTCCTTGTCGGAGTGCGCGTGGTGGGTGCGGTGGTCTACGGCCCAGGTGATGGCCGAGCCCTGCACCGCCATCGAGCCGAAGATCAGCAGCCCGGCCTTGAGCGGCTTCACGGCCTCGAAGGCGCTGTGGGTGAGCATGCGGTGGAATCCGATCGTGATGCCGAAGCCGCAGAACACGTAAAGCACGACCAGCAGGCCCAGGTCGGTCCAGCCGACCGCCGTGTTCCAGAGCAGCGCCACCGCGGCGACGAAGGCGACGAAGGGGATGATGGTGAGGGCCAGCATCGTGCCCTTCTGCTTCCACCCGACCCTGGGGTCGGGGATCAGGTCTGCTGGTGGCGCGGCTGCGGTTGTCTGCACGGTGCTATTCCTTTCGCTCTCTTTGAGCGCGCACCTGTCGCTTGTGCTCGCGTTTTGCCGTCTGGTAGGCGGCCAGGGCCTCGGGCGTGTCGGCGTCGCCGAGGGTGGGGTGGGACGGCAGTACTTGCTCCCATCCATCGGGTTTGACGCCGAACTGCTTGATCAGGGTTGCAACCAGGCTGCGCACCTTCATGTCGCCGAAGCCGGGCAGCGCGCCGATCCGCTTGGCCATGTCCTGGCCGCTGGTGGCCTCGCTCCACACGCGCGAGCCGTCGCCGTTGTAGGTGTCGGCCAGGTAGCGGCACAGCGACTGCACCCGCTCGGCCATCGCACCGGGAAAGCGGTGGATGGCGGGCCGGTCGCGGAACACCGCCTCCAGCTCGTCGGGCGGCATCGCCGCGATCCGCGCGGGATCGAGGTGGCCGAGTCGCTGCTTCAGTACCATCGGCCCCGCGAACGCCTTCTGCACCGTCACCTGCTGGTCCAGCGCGAAGCCGATCAGCAGGGCGTTCGGGTCCTCCGCAAGCAGCCGGTTGGCCTGATCGTCCTCCGTCCAGGGAAGCAGGGCGGGGCCGGTGCTTGTGGCGGGCATACCTGAATCCTACCTGTACCCGGTGTTTGTGGAACCTGACTCCAATGCTTCGGCAACCCAGCGCGCCACCTTCTCGGGCGGATCGCCGCCCATCCGCCGCTGCACGCCGCGGGCCGTGGCCGAGAACGCGGTGTCGGTCAGCGCCGGTTTCACGTTGACCACGTGGATGCCGTGGTCGCGCAGCTCGCGGTAGCCGGTGCGCGACAGCAGGTCGACCGCGGCCTTGCTGGCCGCGTATGCGCCGCCGCCGGGATCGGGGAACTCGCCCACGATCGACGAGATGTTGACGATGCCGCCGCCGCTTCGCTGGCGCATCAGCTGCTCGCCGGCGGCGCGCATGCCGTAGATCACGCCCAGCACGTTGGTGCGGATCATGACCTCGACCCTGGCCGGGTCGATCTCGTGCAGCAGCCCGAACGCGCCCAGGCCGGCGTTGTTGACCATCACCGTCAGCTTGCCGCCCCAGTCCACGGCAGCCGCCACCAGCCGCTGCACCTGGTCGTAGCTGCCCACGTCGCAGGCCACGGCCAGGCCGTCCAGCTGATCCGCCACGGCCTGGACGCGCTCCGCCGATCGCGACGACACCACCACCCGCGATCCGCGTGCGTGCAGCTCGTGGGCGATCGCCTCGCCGATGCCGCTCGATGCGCCGGTGACGATCGCCACCGCACCGTCCAGCGAGACGCTGGCGCCGCGAGGTCCGGGTAGCTCCTGTTCGCTCATGGCTCCTCCTGGTTCGATGCCCAACGCTACCCTGTCGGTGTGGCTCGAAGCTTCTCACCCTGGCGCGCGCTGGCTGCGGTGTGGCGCCCGATCGAGCGGCGGCTGGCCGCGGTTGGGCTGCGCCTGGTCGCTCCATGGGAGCGGCTGTCGGTGCCGGTGCAGATCGCGATCGCGTTTCCGACGCTCTCGGTGCTGCTGTTCCTGCTGCACCTGGGGCCGCTCAACCAGCCGCCCATCCGGGCCGCGTTCTACGGCGTGTTCTGGTCGATCCTGGCCACCCCGGCGGTCATCCTCGCCACCCGCAACGAGCTGCAGAAGCGCCACAAGCTCGACCCGCAGCAGCCGGAGCGCCCTTCCCCCAGCGATTAGCGGCTTTCGCCCAGCGCCAGCCCGGCCCGCAGCGCCGCCACCACCTCGTCGTGCGACCACGGTGACGGTGCCACCGTGATGAAGTAGTCGGCAAGGGCGTTCTCGGCCAGCTCGTCGAGCTGGTCCTCGCCCAGGCCGACCGACCCCAGCGTCTCGAACTCGAGCTCGGCCAGGATCCGCCGCACCGCGCGCACCGCCCGCGATCCGTCTGCGGAGCCATCGTCGGGCTCGCCCAGCGCATCGGCGATCCGCTCGAACTGCTCCGGAACGAACCGGCGGTCGCGGTCCATCGTCTCGGCCAGAACCAGGCCGATGGTGAGCCCGTGGGGGAGGCCCAGCAGCCCGCCGATGGCCTGTGCGATCGAGTGCTCCGAGCCGCAGTCCGAGATGTTCATGGCCAGGCCGCCCAGCAGGCTTGCGCACATCATCTCGCTGCGCGCGTCGGCGTCGGATCCGTCGCGGACGGCCCGCACCAGCGCCCCGCCGGCCAGCCGCGTGCCCTCCAGCCCGATCGCGTCGCCGACCGGCGTGCGTGTCGTCACGACCAGCGCCGCCATCGCCTGCGCCAGCGCGTCGATCCCGGTGTAGGCGGTCAGCTTGGGCGGCAGGCCGTGGGTCAGCGTCGCGTCCACGAGCGCGTGTTGGGCGCGCAGGAACGGGCTGGCGATGCCCGCCTTGATGTGGGTCTCCTGGTCGGTGATGACCGCGCCGCCCGATACCTCCGACCCGGTCCCGGCCGTGGTCGGGACGCACACGAGCGGGATGGTCGGGGGCTCGTAGGCGACGCCGCCCGCGGCGAACCGCAGGTAGGGGCCGCCCTGCCCGACCACCAGCCGCGCGGCCTTGGCGGTGTCCATCGACGATCCGCCGCCCAGCGCCACCACGGCGTCGCAGCCGGACGCCGCCAGCGTCTCGGCGGCCTCCTCCACCACCGCCACCGTCGGCTCTCCCGCGTCCTTCTCAAACCGCACGGCACCGTCCAGCGGCGCGATCGCCGCCGCCACGCCGGGCACGAACTGGTCGAGCCCCCTGTCCATGATCAAAAACGGGCGCTCGGCGCCCTCCTCGTCCAGGACCGCACCGAGCTGGGATGCGACGCCGTCGCCGAACCTGATCTTGACCGGTAGGTGGTTGCGAAACGGGGCGATCATCATGGTCCTTTCGACAGCGGTTCGACGGTGTCTCCGATGGCAACGGTGCCCGGCTGTGTGACATCGGCGTAGACGCCGAAGCAGATGCCTCCGTCCTGCAGGGTGCGGTAGTCCACGATCATGCGCAGGGTGTCCATGTCGCGCTCGCCGCTACGCGGGTTGAGCGTGGTCATGGAGCAGCGTGGGTCGCGCTCGGCGACGCGCAGCACCACCTCGCCCGCCCGCACCTCGTGCCCGATCCACTCGTCCTCCTCGTGCGCTGGGATGCCGTCGACCAGCAACGTGTTCCGGAACCGTCGCGGATCGGCGACCTCGGCCTTACCCGACCGCTCGGCCAGCTCGTGCAGCGACGCCTGGGAGAGCAGCGACATCGGGTACGTGTCCTGGGCGTGGCCGTTGTCGACGCGCATCAGCCGCATCGGCGTTCCCGCCAGCTTCGACAGCGCCTCCGCCCACGGCCCCTCGACAATGGTGCCCTGGACGTCGCGCCCGAACATGAGGACGGCCTCGGGCTCCTCGCCGCCGACAGTGCCCGACACCTCGCTGCCGTCGGGCAGCACCACGACCAGTCGCCCGCTGTCCGGATCGAACCGCGACCCGGCCCGGGCCAGCGCTCCGTAGCGGCGCATGGTCGCCACCTCGCCGCGGTCGTCCAGCAGCACGAACGCGCGGTCGCCGGCGATGCCGTCCGGCGTCACGGTAACCCGCTCGCTGCTCATCAGGCCGAGCGACTTGATGGGAGAGAGGTGGATGGCGCGGACGCGGGCCACGGGTGTCGGATAGCCTACTGTGCCAGCACCGCACCGTTCCCATCAGGAGATAGCCCGCATGTCCCAGTCACGTTTCGCCGAGGCGCTGAACGGCCAGATCGGTTACGAGTTCGGCGCGTCCCAGCAGTACATCGCGGTATCCGTGTACTACGACGCCGAGACGCTGCCTCGGCTGGCGGCGCACTTCTACCGGCAGGCGATCGAGGAGCGCAACCACGCGATGATGATGGTGCAGTACCTGCTCGATGCGGGCGAGGATGTGGTGATCCCGGGCGTCGAGGCGCCCCGCACCAGCTTCGGGGACGTGGTCGAGCCGGTCGCGCTGGCGCTGTCCCAGGAGAAGCGGGTGACCGAGCAGATCGGCGGCCTGGCGACGCTGGCGCGCGAGAACGGCGACTACGCCGGCGAGCAGTTCATCCAGTGGTTCATCAAGGAGCAGGTGGAGGAGGTCTCCAGCATGAGCAGCCTGCTGACGGTGGTCGAGCGGGCGCGCGAGAACCCGCTGCTGGCGGAGGAGTACCTGGCTCGCGAGTCGGCGGCGGAGGCCGAGGATCCCACGGCGCCGCATGCTGCGGGCGGCGCGCTCTAGCGTCGCGCTGGCCGCGGTGCTGCTGCTCGCGGCCGGCTGCTTCGGCGGGGGCGGCAGCAGCAGCTCCGGCGTCAGCCACGCCCAGTTCGTCGCCCAGGCGCGCGCCATCTGCGCCACCTACCAGAAGCGGATCGCGCTCCTGAAGGGCGCCACCACGCTGCCCCAGGTGGCCCAGCAGGGGCGCCGGGCGATCGCGCTGGAGGCGGCCGAGCTGGGGCGGCTGCGGGCGCTGACGCCGCCGGACGCCGACCGCGCCGCCTTCGGCCGCCTGCTCGACAGCCTGGCGACCGGGATCGCCACCGCGCGTGACCTGGTGGCCGCTGCCGATGCGGGTAACACCGCGAAGGTGGCCTCGGACGCCGCCACGCTGCGCGCGCAGCTGGCGGCCACGAACCGGCTGGCGGCGCCGTTCCACCTCGCGCTCTGCGCGAGCTGAGCGCGGCTACCGTAAGACCGATGTCCTCCGCCGCTATCGAGGTGCACCCGCTGGACGATCTTGGCTCGGTCGCCTGGCTGCTGGGAGCCGGCGATCCGGCGCAGCGCGCGTCATGTGCGATCGTGGTCGACGCCGGCACGCTGGTGGTCGACCCGGTCGACGGTGACGGGCTGGATGCGCTGCTGTCCGGCCTTCCGTCCGTGATCGGCGTCGTCACGCTGCTCGATCGCCATCAGCGCGATGCCGCCGTGATCGGCGAGCGGCTGGGCGCTCCCAGGCTGACGCCGATCGCCCTTGGCGGCAGCGGGGTCGCGGTGGCGGGCGTCGAGGAGCGCTCAGTGTTCGAGCGCCGCCGCTGGCGGGAGGCGCTCTTGTGGCTGCCCGACCGCCGGCTGCTGGTCTGCGCCGAGACGCTCGGCACGGCCGGCTTCGACCTCGCCCGCAGCGGTGATCCGTTGGGCATGCACCCGTTCGCGCGGCTGCAGCCGCCGAGGGCTGCGTTTGCAGGCCTCGACCCCGAGGTGATCGCGGTCGGCCACGGGCCGCCGCTGGATCACGATGCGACCGGGTCGATGCGCAACGTGCTGCGTCGCGCCCGGTGGCAGCTGCCGCAGAGCTGGCTGCGGATGGTGCCGGAGGCGGTCAGAGCGTCGCGAGCTGCGCGGCGAGCGCATCCCTGACCGGCGGCAACGGCGACCGCACGTCCGGCTGGATGGGGACGCCGTGGTTTCGCAGCACCCACTTCAGGCCCGAGATGAACGTGGTGGCGCCGAGCGTGTCGCGCAGCGACGCCAGGTGCTGGGCGTGTTCGGGCGTCGGCTCGTCGAGCACCCGGCGCACGTCTGCCGGGAACGCGCTGGCAAGGCCCGAGACCGAGCCGTAGGCGCCGTCGGCCAGCGCCTGGGGCAGCAGCGGCTCCGACCCGATGTAGGTGCGCAGGCCCAGCGTCAGGTAGGGCGCGACCTTGTCGTATGGGCTTTCGGACACCTTCAGGCCGGCGACGTTGGCGGTGCGCTCGGCCACCGCCCGGATCACCTCGGGCGTCAGTGAGTAGCCGCTGCGGGCGGTGAAGGCGTACAGGTAGAACGGCAGCGGATCGCAGGCATGGGCGGCAGCCACGAAGTGCTCGACCAGATCCCCGTCGTCAAGGGGGTAGTAGGGCGGCGCGATCACGGCGGCGCCGTCGGCGCCGATCGACGCCGCGTGGGCCGCCAGCGCCGCCGTCTCGGCGGTCGTCTGGGCGCCGCAGTGGACGATCAGGCTGCCGCCACAGGCCGACCGGTAGGCGGCCGCCGCGCGGATGCGCTCCTCGTAGCTGAGCAGGACGCCCTCGCCGGTGGTGCCACAGCAGAAAACGCCGTCGACGCCGCCCTGCTCGAGGTGGGCGACCAGCGGAGCGATCGCGTCGACGTCGAGCGCGGCGCCGTTGTCGCGGAGCGGAGTGACGGCGGCTGCGAGCAGTGGGTGGTGCATCGGTGTGCGAGCATAGCGACCCATGCGGCGCACGAGCGACCTACCCTCCCGGGCAGACCTGGTGGTGATCGGCAGCGGCATCGTGGGAGCGGCCACCGCCTTCTTCGCGTCCCGCGCCGGCATCTCGGTGCTGGTGGTGGAACGGCGGCCGGCCCTGTGTTCGATGACCACGGCGATCGCCGTGGGTGGCTACCGGCTGCAGCTCGAGCACCGCGAGGAGTTGGAGCTGGTGGGCCGGTCTGTGCGGCTGTTCGAGCGGTTCGCCGAGGAGACCGGCCAGACGCTTCACGACCCCGGGCTGCGCGCCCAGGGCTATCTCTGGCTGGCCCGCAGCGAGGCTGCGGTCGCGCGCCAGCGTGAGCTGGTGGAGCGCCAGCGCGGGTGGGGCGTGGACGGCGTTGAGCTCCTGACCGGGGACGAGGCTCGCAGCCGCTTCGCCTGGGTGCCCGACGACGTGGTGCAGGCGCGCTTCCGGCAGGGCGACGGCCTGATCGAGCCGAAGCGGATCGCGATGGGCCTGCTGGAGGGCTCGTCGGCCGACGTGATCACCGGAGTCGGCGTCACCGGCTTCCAGGTCTCGTCCGGCCGGCTGACGGCCGTGGTCACCGACCACGGGACGGTCGCGGCCGGCGCGGCCGTAATCGCCGCCGGGCCGTTGTCCGAGCTGCTTACGCGACCGGCCGGGGTGGAGCTGCCCGTCTCGGCGGTGCGCCGCCAGCGGGTCGTGCTGTGGGATGTGCCGGAGGTGCCGCGCGACGCGCCCATGACGGTCGATGAGGAGACCACCAGCCACTGGCGACCGGTGGCGTCGGGTGCCTACCTGCTCTACCCGGACGCGTCGGAGCCGGGTGCGGAGCCGGTGGAGCACGTGGCCGCGGATCCGGGCTTTGCTCTGGCGCTGCTCGACCCGTCCAGCCCGGTCGCCATCGCGCGCACCGCGACCTTCTGGCGCGACGTCTGGGAGCGGGCCGGATCGGCATGGTTCGTCCAGGCCGGGCAGTACACGATGACGCCCGACCAGCGGCCGCTGATCGGCCAGACCGAGATCGACGGCCTGCACGTCAACACCGGCTACAGCGGACACGGCGTGATGGCCGGCCCGGCCGGCGCCGAGATCCTGGCCGGGCTGCTGGCCGGCACGCGCGCCGAGAATCCGTTCCGGCTCGACCGCGAGTTCGTCCCGGCCGAACAGGCATTCTGATCACATCGCGGCGATCGCCGCGACCACCCTGCGGCAGAGCTCGGGCACGACGGCCGGATCGTCGGTGTACATCGAGGGCTTGAAGCAGATCGACGTGTACCCGGCCGCCAGCTGGGCCGGCACCTGCTCGAGCGCCTCGTCGATCGAGGCCGTCGCGTCGTCGTCGGGGAAGCGGCCGCGGATGCCGCCCACGAGCTCCAGCCGGGCGGGATCACGCCCGGCGGCCCGCATCGCCTCGCGCAGCCTCGCCAGCTCCTCGGGCGTGGGCGTGCCGAACGGGTGGAAGCCGTCGCCGTAGCGGACGATCCGCCGCAGCAGCGGTTCGTGCAGGCGCTGGCCGCCGAACCACATCGCCGGGCCGCCGGCGCGGTGCGGCTTGGGCTCCACGTAGACGTCCCGGAACGAGAAGCGCTCCCCGTCGTGGCCGGCGGGCGTGTCCGTCCAGGCCGCCGACATCGCCTCCAGCTGCTCGTCCAGGATCGCCCCACGGCGGATGAACGGCACGTTTAGGGCGGCGTACTCGTGGGCGCTCCAGCTGACGGTGAGCTGGACGACCAGTCGCCCCTGCGCAAGCAAATCGAGCGTGGCCAGCTGCTTGGCGAGAAGCAGCGGGTGTCGCAGCGGCGCGATCACGGCGGCAAGCGCGATCCGCAGCGTGCTCGTGCGGGCGGCGATCGCCGATGCCAGCACCAGCGAGTCCGGCCAGGGCGTGGCGGGGTCCTGGTTGCCGGGCGCGGCGTAGTCGCGCGGATTCCCCATCAGGCCGGCGGCGCTCGAGTCCGGCCCCAGCACCACGTGCTCGCTCAGCATCACCGTGTCCACGCCCGCCTGCTCGGCGTCGCAGGCCAGCTGCACCAGCGCCGGCAGGTCGCGCGGCGACACCATCGTCCAGTTCTCGCTGAGCACGAGCACGGTGCGCGCGGCGGCCATGGGCGTATCAATACCGGCTGGTGCGCCCCGGCGTGGTCGAAGCTCCGGGACGGCCGCCGCGCCGCCCCGGAGCGAGCGGGGGTTTCGTCAGTTTGCGGCGACCCCGATCAGGTGTCCCTGCTTGTCGGCCAGCACGCCGAATGTGACACCGGGCACCGTCTGCGGAGGCTGGACGATGCGGCCGCCCAGCCGCTCGGCCTGCGCCAGCGTCTTGGCGACGTCCTGGACGCCGACGAAGAACAGCACGGCATCTCCATCGCCCTGCAGCGGGCTGATGGCCGTGGGCAGCGCGCCGTCGACGCCGGTGTCGACGAAGGTGTAGCCAGGGTAGGCGCCGTCGCTGTAGCTCCAGCCGAACAGCCGGCCGAAGAAGTCGCGGGTCGCGTCGGGGTCGGCGGAGCGGATCTCCGCGTGGATGACAGGGTGAGCCATGGTCGTCTCCTTCCGGTTTGCGGCCCGGTGCTGGACCGTCACTGGAAGGACGAAGTCATCGCCCGCGAATCTACAAGCAGCCGTCGGGCTCAGCCGGCGCCGGCGCTCCCTACCGAGGTTCCCTGGAGCGCCTCCGTCACCTCGCCGCTGGTCATCGGCTGGCTGAACATCGGGTAGTCGCGGGCGGTCGCGACGCGCTGTTCCTCGCCGCTGGTGGCGGCGGTGCAGTCGGTCAGCGTGATCACGTCGTAGCCCTTCTCGTAGGCTGTGCGCATGGTCGACTCGACGCAGCAGTTGGTCAAGAAGCCGCCCAGGATCACCGTCTCGATCTCGCGGCTGCGCAGCACGAAGTCGAGGTTGGTGGTCGCGAACGTGTCCAGGCCGCGCTTTCCCTCCACGATGATGTCGCCCTCCTGGGGCGCCATCTGGTCGCAGATCTCGACGCCCCAGGTGCCCTTCACGAACGCGTTCGAGTCGATCACGCCCTTGAGGATGCCGTACACCTTGTCGGGGTTGCCGAGCTCGCCGTACCCGGGTGCGAACGAGATCGGGGCGTGCACGACGGTGGCGCCGGCGCGCCGCGCCTCGTCGGCCACGCGACGGCTGTTCTCGAGCATGCCGGTCTCCTGCATGACCTCGTCGACGGCGCCGTGCAGCGCGCCGCCCTCCGAGGTGAAGTCGTTCTGATACTCGATCAGGACGAGCGCCGTCTTTTCGGGATTGACATCCATCGGGGCACCTCCGCCGGTCGTTGTCCGAGACTCTAGCGCCGTTCCGGTCGCGCCCGGAATCTCGCCGCGAGCGCGGTGTGGGTGTGCGACAATCGCAGCCGTGAGCTCGCTGGAACATCCGCTGGAAGGTGCCCGTCGCAGCGAGGTCGGCGGCCTGGTGGTGGACGAGGTCGAGGCCGGGCGGGGCCGCGTCAAGCGGGTGATCTATCCGCCCGGCTGGCGCTGGAACAGGGACATGGCGCCGGTGACCGGCGGCGACCTGTGCATGCACGCACACGTCGGGTTCCTGGTGCAGGGCCGGATGGTGGTCGAGTACGGGGACGGCTGCCGCGAGACCTACCAGGCGCCGGCGGCGGTGGTCGTCGCCCCCGGCCACGACGGCTGGGTCGAGGGCGACGAGTCGGCGGTGCTGGTGCAGTTCGACTGCGGGCCGGAGACGGTCGAGGTGCTCGGCCTGCCGGGCGAGCACCGGCACGACTGACGCCGCGCGGGGTGAGATGAACGGGAGCGACGGGACTCGAACCCGCGACCTCCGGCGTGACAGGCCGGCGTTCTAACCAGCTGAACTACGCCCCCGGGCGCGCCTGGCCGGGCGCCGCGATGAGTATGCCACAGCCCGCGCTGTGACGATCCCAGCCTGACCCGAAGCCGCGTACAATCGCGGGCGGTTGCCGCGCGGCCGCCGGCGCCACTCGCATGCCTGACTACCTCCCGATCGAGCAGCACGGCATCATCGGCGACCTGCACACGGTCGCCCTGGTCGGCACCGACGGCACGATCGACTGGTACTGCCCCGAGCGGTTCGATTCGCCGAGCGTGTTCGCGGCCATCCTCGACGCCGAGAAGGGCGGCTACTACCGGATCGCGCCGGCAGACAAGGGCCACACCACCAAGCAGCTCTACTTCCCTGACACCAACGTCCTCATCACCCGCTTCCTGACCCCCCACGGCGTGGGCGAGGTGCAGGACTTCATGGCCATCCACCGCGACCCTGCGCACCGCCGCCGGCTCGCACGCCGCGTGATCTGCGTGCGCGGCGAGATGCCCTTCGTGCTCGAGTGCGAGCCCCGCTTCGACTACGCCAGGGCCGAGCATGAGACCATCATCACCGAGCTGGGAGCGGTCTTCCGGTCGGCCGACCTGGCGCTGATGCTTGAGTCGATGGTGCCGATGGAGCGCACCGAGCGGGGCGTCCGCGCCGCCTACACGCTGCACGCAGGCGACAGCTGCACGTTCCTGCTGGAGGTCTGCCACCCCGACCAGCAGCCCGGCATGATCGACGAGGAGGAGGCCGGCGAGGCTTTCAACCGCACCGTCCGCTACTGGCGCGGCTGGCTGGCCAAGTCGACCTACCGCGGGCGCTGGCGCGAGATGGTGCACCGATCCGCCCTCACCCTGAAGCTGCTCACCTACCGGCCCACCGGCGCGCTGGTCGCGGCCCCGACCACCAGCCTGCCCGAGGGCATCGGCGGGCAGCGCAACTGGGACTACCGCTACACCTGGATCCGCGACGCCGCCTTCTCCCTCTACGGTCTGCTGCGGCTGGGCTTCACCGAGGAGGCCGAGGCCTCGACACCTACGGCGAGCTGATCGACTCCGTCTACCTCTACAACAAGTACGGCCAGCCCATCTCCTATGACGACTGGTCGGCGCTGGTCGCGATCGTGGAGTGGATCTGCGACAACTGGGACCGGCCCGACGAGGGCATCTGGGAGGTGCGCGGCGGCCGCCAGAACTTCACCTACTCGCGGATGATGTGCTGGGTCGCGATCGAGCGCGCCATCCGCATGGCACGGCAGCGCGGCCTGCCCGCCGACCTCAACCGCTGGCGCGACCAGCGCGACGCGATCACGCAGCAGATCATGGAGCGGGGCTGGCGTCCGCAGCGAAACGCCTTCGTCCAGCACTACGACACCGACGTGCTCGACGCCTCGGTGCTGCTGATGCCGCTGACCAAGTTCATCGCGCCCCGCGATCCGCGCTGGCTCTCGACCCTGGACGCGGTCGGCGAGGAGCTGGTCTCCGACAGCCTCGTCTACCGCTACAACGTCGAGGCCTCGCCGGACGGGCTGGAGGGGGAGGAGGGCACGTTCTCGATCTGCACGTTCTGGTACGTGGAGGCGATGGCCCGGGCCGGGCGCCTGGACGAGGCCCGCCTGGCCTTCGAGAAGATGCTGACCTATGCCAACCACCTCGGCCTCTACTCCGAGGAGATCGGGCCCTCCGGCGAGGCCCTCGGCAACTTCCCGCAGGCCTTCACCCACCTGGCACTCATCTCCGCCGCCGTCAACCTCGACGCCCAGCTGGGCTAAGACGACTGCAAACCGTCGTCTCGCGGTGTCGCTGCGGTCGGCCCGTGCCGAGCACTGTGCCTTCCTTGCTCCTTGCGAGACTCGGTTTTCGCCGTCTTCACGTCGCGGGCCGCACCGGCAGGCTCAGCCTGGCGGTGGTGCCACGGCCGGCGCCGGTCTCGATCGTGATCGATCCGCCGGCAGCGTCGATCCGCTCCATCATCGCCTCCAGCCCCAGGTGGTTGGTGACCCGCGCCCGCGAGAGCGCCTGCGCGAGGTCGAACCCGCGCCCGTCGTCGCTGACCACGGCATGCAGCAGCCCGCCCTCGGTCGCCAGCGTGATCGAGAGCCGCGTTGCCCGCGAGTGGTTGCGGGCATTCGTCGTGAGCTCCGCGATCGACCGAAACGCGATCGTCTCCAGCGTCTCGTCCAGCCGCTCGACCACCCCCAGCGCCTCGAAGCTGACCTGCATCTCCGACTCCGACTGCACGGTCGACAGCAGCTGCCTCAGCGCCGCCTCCAGGCCGTTCTGCCACAGCACCGCCGGCCGCAACTCGAAGGTCATGCGCCGGGTGCGGTCGACGGCGCCCGCCATCAGCTCGGCCACCTCATCCAGGACGGTTGCGGCACGGCTGACGTCACCCTGCTCGATCGCCCGCCGCACGCGGTCGAGCGCGATCACGCAGGCCGACAGCACCTGCACGGTGTCGTCGTGCAGGTCGGCCGCCACCCGCGAGCGTTCCTCCTCCTGCGCCAGCACCAGCCGCTCCAGCAGGGCACGGTGCCGCTGCTCGAGCAGTCCCAGCCGGTCGGCGCGCTGACGCAGCTGTGACTGCATGTGCGCGCCGCGCAGCGCCGCCGCGATCTGCTCGGCAACCGCCTGCATCAGCAGCGAGTCCTGCTGGTCGAAGCGGCCGGGCGAGAGGTCGTAGAGCGCGATCAACGCCGACGTCTGGCCGTCGATGGTGACCGGCGTGATCAGCACGGAGGCGTACTTGCTGTCGGTGGGCATCCAGGGCTGGAAGCCGGGGTCCTCCGAGATATGGTTGATCCGCACCTGCCGGCCCTCCGCGAACACCTGGCCGGTGGTGTGGGCGTGCAACGGCTTTCGCATGCCCTCGATGCTGCCGTCGTGCAGGTCGACATCGACCAGCGCCACCTGCTCACCGCTCCCGGGCTCGGCCACGTACGCGGTCACAGCCCCGCAGGCGATCAGCCGCGAGATCGTGTTGGCCGCCGCTCGCAGCGTCGGCTCGACTCCGGTCGCGCCTGCCACCGCCTCGGCCACCGCCACCGTCACCTCCAACCGGCTGGCGCGCTTCGCCGACTCGTCCCGCAGCTGCGCCCCCAGCAGGGCGGCGGCCACCTGCTCTGCGACCGTTTGCATGAACAGCTCGTCGGCGGCCGTGAAGCTGTTGGGCGCCATCTCGGCCACGCCCAGCACCGCCACCACCTGGTCGTTGATCAGCACCGGTGTCGCCAGCCGTGAGCGCCAGGTATCCGGATACAGCAGGCCTGGGATCGAGCCGTCGGCCGTGTCACGTGCGTACACCTGCCGGCGCTCCGTGAAGGCCAGGCCGGTCGTCCCCTGGGACAGCTCGCGGCGGAGGCCGGCGCTCGACTCGCCGTCCGGCATGACCGAGGCGACCACCAGCTGCTCGCCTGTGGCCGGCAACGCGATGGTGGCCTCGACGGCGGCGTACCCGGCTCCCTCGCGCACGGTCCGCACGAACGTCTCCAGCACGGCGTCCTGGCTGTCCGCCGCGGCCACCGCTCGGGCAGCGGCCAGCGTGAGCTCCAGCCGACGCACGTTGGCCTCCGCCTCCGACCGCAGCCGCGCCCCGCGCATGGCCGCCGCCACCTGCTCAGCGGCGGTGCGCATCAGCACCTCGTCGTCCTGGGTGTAGCGGTCGGGCACGTCCTCGGCCAGCTCCAGCACCGCCTCGCAGCGTCCGTCCACCATCACCGGGGCCTGCACCAGCGATGGATAGTCCCCCTCTCCCTCCCAGCCGTAGTCGGGATCATCGGTGGCCCGGCCCAGGCGCACGACCTGGCCGGTGCGGATCGTGCGGCCGGTGATGCCGTGGTCGATCGGCCAGCGCGTCTCGGGCGACGCCGATTCGGCGCGTTCGAGGTTGACCATCAGCACCACCTCCCCCGCCTGGTGGTGGCAGCGGTAGACCGACACCGCTCCGTACTCGATCGCCTCGAACAGGGCGGTCGCGGCCGCCCGCAGGGCCTCGTCCTCCGATGCCGCCGAGGCGGTGCGCTTCGCGATCTCGGCGGTTAGCGCCAGCCGCCGGGCGCGCCGCTCCGACTGGTGTCGCAGCTCGAGGCCGCGCAGTGATGCCGCCACCTGCCCGGCCACCGCCACCATCAGGCGAAGGTCGTCGCCGTCCAGTCTGTCGGGCTCGTACTCGTGCACCGACATCACCGCACGGCAACGGCCGTCGTCCATCACCGGCACCGCCACCATCGACTCCCACACGTCGTCGTTGAGCTCCTTAGGCCACGAGTAGCTGGGGTGCTCGCTGGCTCGGGCTAGCAGCACCGGCTCGCAGTGCAGGATCACGTCGCCGATGACACCCTCCATCAGCCCTCGCCGTACCCCGGCCAGGCTTGACCCGTCCGCGTTGTAGTCCGAGACGAACAGCTGCTCTCCCGCCTCGTGCAGCGCCAGCGTCGCCACCGACGCGGTGTAGTTGACCCGCTCGAACACGGTGCGGGCGGCCAGGTCGAGCGCCTGCTCCACCGTGGCCGCCTCGGCGATGCCGCGGGCCAGCTCGGCCGCCAGCGCCAGCCGGTCGGCCCGGCGCGACGACTCTCGTCCCAGGCCGATGCGCCGCAGCGAGGCCGCCACCTGCTCGGCCGCGGTTGCCATCAGCACCATGTCCTCGTCGCTGAAGCGGTTGGGGCGATGGTCACCCAGCTCGAGCGTTGCCACGCAGGTGCCATCCACCACCACCGGCATCAGCAGCGCCGAGCGGTAGGTCGGCTCCCAGGCCCAGGCCTGCCAATTGCTGCGCCCGGTCACGTCGTCGATCCGCAGTGGGCTGCCATGCTCGAGCGCGAAGCCGGTGATGCCGTCGCCCAGCGGGCGTCGCAGGCCGGCCGGCAGCTCACCGTCCGGGTAGTAGGCGGCCACCAGTATCTGCTCGCCCGTCCCCCGGTCGGCCAGCACCGCGGCCATCGTCTCGTACGCCGTCGAGCGGGCCAGTGCGGCGACAGCCGCGGCCAGCGCACCCTCCGGGCTGGTGGCGGCGGCCACGCCACGGGTCACCTCGAGCGTCAGCTCCAGCCGTTGCGCTCGCCGCTCCGACTCGTCGCGCAGGTTGATGCTGCGCCAGGCCGCGGCCAGATGGTCGGAGACGTGCTGCATCAGCGCCGCGTCGAAGCGGTCAAACCGGTCGCGATGTGCGTCCCAGATCTCGAGCGCCGCGACGCAACGGTCGTCGACCACGACCGGGGTCACCAGCAGCGAGTTGAGGGGCAGCGGGTGCGGCCAGTCGAACCTGGGATCCGTCTGGGCATCGCCCAGCAGGATCTGCTCGCGCGACTGGATGGAGGCTCCCACCACGCCGGCGTGCAACGGACGGCGCTGGCTGCCGGGCTGGGCGCCGAGGCGCGAGAGGTCGCTCACCAGCAGCTGCTCCTGGGTGTCCTCCAGCACGATCGTGGCTGCCACGAGGTCGTAGCTGGAGTTGGCAAAGACGGTGGAAGCAGCGCTCTTCAGCGCCTCCGCCGGTGACTGCGCATCGGTCAGCGCGGCCGCCACGGCAGAGCCGACGGCGAGCCGTGCGGCACGGTGCCGTGACTCTTCGAGCGCGCCCGCGCGCATCAGGGCGCTGGCCAGCATGCCGGCCGCCGAGGCCATCAGCTCGGCGTCGTGTGGATCGAAGGCGTTGACGCGCGTGTCGCACAGCTCGAGCACGGCGTCGCAGCGTCCCTCGACGATCACCGGTGTCAGCAGCAGCGAGTTGTAGACCGCGTCCTCGTCCGGCCACTCGAACCCGGGATGGCGGCCGGCGTGGCCGTGCAGCTGCTGCACGCCGGTCAGCGCCACCGCGCCAACCAGCCCGGCCGCCAGCGGGCGGCGCATCCCGGTGTGGTTTCGCAGCGCCCGGGTGCGGTCGGCCACGATCAGCTGCTCATCGGCCTCATGGTCGAGCAGGGTGGCCGTGACGGCGTAGTAGCCGGAGTTGTCGAAGACGGCATCGACCGTCGCGCCCAGCACCTCGACCACGGTCACGCCATCGGCGACGCCGGCCGCGACGGCCTGTGCCACGGCCAGCCGGCGAGAGCGCTGCGATGCCTCCCCGGCAACGCGCAGCACCGTCTCGGTGAGCGCGGCGAGATGGACGAACAGCTCGCGCTCGGCGTCGCTGAACGCGGGCGCGTCGTTGCCTCGCTGTGCCATCAGCACGCCCGGCCGTCCGTCGGCAAGCGGCACCGACGAGCGCAGCAGACGGCGATCGTCCCCGTTACCGAGCGCTGCGTCGTCCGGCTCCAGCGCCACCCACTCGGCCCCGAGACCGCTCCTCAGCCTCTCGAACAGCTGCTCCATCTCGGTGACCGGAGCCGGTGGCTGCGATGGGTCCATCGCGCCGGATTCTGTCAGAGCGGAGCGGACATGTGGCCGCGCGTGCCTCAGCCCACCCGCATCTCCGGCATCGGGGCGCCCAGCTGGCGCAGCAGCGCGGTCGTGTCCCACACGTGCCAGAGGTCGGCCAGCCGGTCGCCGCTGTAGCGGAACATGTGCATGTGCGAGACCTCGACCCTGGCGCCCCGGGGCTCGATGCCCGCCAGCGGGCCGATGTCGAGCCGCCCCAGGTGGGTGCCGGTCATGGTCGAGCGGCAGGCCACCGTGTCGCCTTCCGCGATCATGTGGTGCACCTCGAAGTGGAGGTCGGGGAAGCCGGTGCGGAGGGTCGTGACGACCTTCTTGAGGTGCGGCGGGAAGCTCGCGCCCAGCGGCTCCTGGTGGTCGACGGCCTCGGCCGCGATCGCGGTGTCGGCGTAGTCGACGTCGCCCTGGTTGAACATGCGGTCGAAGCCTTCCATGGTGAGCGCCTTCAGGTCATGCGTGCACACGTCCGCTCCTCTGACTAGAATAGGAATCTAATGAATGGAATGATACTCTAGTAACATGGCACAGCGCAAGTCCCGTCGCGAGATCAACGCCGAGGCCACCCAGCGGGCGATCGTCGAGAGCGCGGCCAGGCTGTTCGTCGCGCAGGGCTACGCGCCGACCACGGTCGGCCAGATCGCGCGCGAGTCCGGGGTCGCCGTGCAGACGATCTACAACGCGGTCGGCTCCAAGCGCGACCTGCTGATCCGGGTGCTCGACTTCGCGGCCGCCGGCGACAGGGCGCCGCGAACGGTGCCGTCGTTCATGCAAGAGCAGGCCGAGGCGGAGCTCGATCCGCGCAAGGTGATCGAACAGCTGGTGGACTTCTGGCGGGGCGGCCTACAGCGCACGGCTCCCATCTTCGAGGTGATCCGGCAGGCAGCGGCCCTGGACCCCGAGATTGCCGTGCTCGAGACCGAACGCGGGCGGGCGCGCCTCCGCAACTATGGCCAGGCGGGCCGGTTGCTGGCCGAGCGCGGAGACCTGCGCGAGGGCCTGACCCCGGAGGCCGCCGCCGCCATCATCTTCTCGCTGGGGCATCCCGAGAGCTACCGG
>Ga0068855_100002734_pt1 | contig 21727 bp, 25 predicted proteins | sample KBSCornC52_FD_66592 | JGI IMG/M metagenome (GOLD analysis project Ga0068855, IMG submission 66592) | Corn rhizosphere microbial communities from Kellogg Biological Station, Michigan, USA - KBS Corn C5-2 | ecosystem: Host-associated > Plants > Roots > Rhizosphere > Soil ...
AGCTCAGTTGGTAGTAGCGCCAGATTGTGGTTCTGGAAGTCGTGGGTTCAAGCCCCACCAGCCGCCCCAAACCAAACCAAACCATTTACAACGCCCACGCTCCTTTCTGCGTATACTCAATCGAGGGTATTTTCATGAAACACGTTAGCCTTGGATTTGGCGCAGCGATCACGATTTTGGCGTGCAGCCTGCTGGCCCAGCAAGCCTCCACCCCTGGGCCTTATAAAGTGTTGAGAACCGCTAAAGTTGGCGGCGCGGGCGGTTATGACTACGTCAACGCGGACGTAGCGGGGCGCCGTTTGTATATCGCGCGCACGGGACCGATGCCTCGAATCAACGTCTACGATTTCGATACGCTCGGGCCGGTGGGGGAAATCCCCACTACCAACTCGCATGGAGCAGTGATCGACCCCAAATCAAATCACGGCTTCGCTAGCAGCAAACCGATCCTCATGTTTGATGCGAAGTCGCTGACTCCGATCAAGACGATTGACGTGCAAGGCAACCCGGACGGCATGCTATTCGATCCCTCCAACCAGCGGGTCTACGTTCTCAGTCACGTCGCGCCACATGTGACGGTGATCAATGCGAAGGACGGCTCCGTTATCGGCACTATCGATATCGGCGGTATGCCGGAGCAGGCTGCCGCGGACGGTAAAGGCCACCTGTATATCGATGTGGAAGACAAGAACAATATCGCCGTAGTCGACACCAAGACGCTCATGGTAACTGCGCATTATGACGTCGCCGGCAAAGGCGGCACGTGCGCAGGCCTGGCGCTGGACGTCAAGAATCGCATTCTATTTGCCGCCTGCCGCAACCCGGCAAACATGGTGATTCTCAACGCCGACGATGGTAAAATCATCACCACCCTGCCGATTGGTAACGGCTCGGATGGCGCGTTGTTCAACTCCAAAACCATGGAAGCGTTTAGCTCGCAAGTCGATGGCACCTTATCCATTATTAAAGAAAACAGCCCGACCAGCTTCGCTCTAGAGCAGACACTGGAGACGATGCGGGGTGCACGAACCAGCACATTAGATAGCAAGACGAATCGGGTGGTTCTTATCGCCGCTGAATTTGGTGCTCCTACGCCGCCGACGCAGCCCGGTGGGCGCGGCGGCCGAGGCGCACTGGTGCCGGATTCGTTTTCCATTATCCTGGTCGGCAAATAAAGCTCGGGGCAAAGTCTTCGAGATCAAGGGTTTTCTACCCAAAGCGGTTGCGAGGCAGGCCTCTCGCGTCATTCCTTCGCCCTGATCGAGCCTTGTGTCGAACCTGTCACGAGCCTTGTAACATCCGCCTTCGCAACCCTATCTACTAGACCAGAGGGGAGACTATGGCCAACCGCGAAGGCGAAGTGCGGGAAGTTCCGTTTCTTCAGAACGACATGAAAGACCAAGTGCCTACGACTGGGAGGCAATTGGACCAGGCCGACGCCCCCGGCAAAGCTGATTCGGAGTGCATCGAATTGGAGCAATTCGAGCCCCAAGGCAACCTAACGGTAAACAGGGACGACGCCCAGTTGGATCAGACCAGCAACAAACAGAGGTGATCGTAATGCGACGAGTGTATGTATTTTCCGCAATGACGATAGGGTTAACGGCGGGCCTTTTGCTCGCTCAGGTGGACAGCGATTACCAGGCGTGGATGAAATCCAATGGCGCCGCCATGGGAAGCCTGAATAAAAATCTGATGGCAAAAGACGGCCCCGGCGCCGCGGCAGATGCGGAGAAGCTGGAAGCCAATTTGAAACAGGTGGAAGAGTATTGGCAGAAGAAGGGAACGGCCGACGCCATGGATTTTGCCCAGAGAGGCCAGATGGCGGCAGCCATGATCGCCAAAGACGCTTTGTCGGGCAATCTCGAGCAGGCCTCGGCTGACTTCAAAATGTTGCAGGGTGCCTGTGGTGGATGCCATATGGCCCACCGCGCAGGAACCGCCCAAACCGGATTCAAGATGAAGTAAGCAGATTCACTCGCGCCGAACCGCTCCCCATTTCGTCGCCACAATCGCTGCTGGGTTCGCGGGGCCGCCGATAGACCCAGCGATCCGCGGTCAGGAAATTTGCGAGCGAACACAAGACCATAGCTCCAACGGCTGTCGGCAGTACGGGAGCTTTGAGCCGCTCCACCAGGCAGTACGTCAGTATCGTATTCCCGGCCAGCGAGATGAGCCCGTTGCTAGCGTGAAACCGCAACAGCCGGAGGAACAAGTGCCGGGCGGTTTTCGGGCCGAGCCCGCTCCAGGTGAAGCGCTCGTGCCAGATAAAGTTGTGCAAGATCGTGATCTCGATCGCGATCGGTGTGGCAGCCAGACTGGCGAGACCGAAACCATTCATGAGCAGAGACAGCAGCATTAGCTGCAGCACGGCGCCCATGAATCCGACCAGACTGAATCGGCCGAACCGCCACTTGCCGCTTATCATGGCAGGGCTTCCTCCTGGTAAAGCAGCACGGTTTGACGCAACGCGGCGGACAAAACCATCACCGACATTCCCGCGATCGCCACTGCGCCTCCAAAATCAAATGAGAGAAAGTGCAGGCCCGCGATATTCACGTACGGATGTGTGCGCACTAAAATATTGCCGGCAACGAGAAGGATCCGAATTTCAGTCGGGCCGAAGAGGCCGTGCGAAAGATGAAACCGTCCCGTCGTGTAAGTGGCGAGATAACTCTCGATAGACAGCGCGTAGAAGCATACCAGCATCCCGGCCGCGATCTCCCAATGCAGGTACCCGGAGCAGCCGAGCCCGGCCATAAGGGCCAGCGCGCCGAAAGTGTCGGCGATGTGATCTACATAAAATCCATAGCGCGGGCGCTGCCGGTTGCGAATACGCGCCAGTGTTCCGTCCAAGCTATCGCCGAACCAGTTGACAACAAGGAAGCCGTTCACGAGCCATAGAAATCGTCCGTCCTGCGTCGACAAGGCATAGGCGATGCCTGCGAAGATCTGGGCGGCAAAAGCCAGGGCGGTCAAATGGTCCGGGCCAATTGCCTCCGGCATTCTTTGCGCCAGCCACGTCAACAGGCGCTTCTCAAGTTTCGCGGTAAGTGCGTTGTGTACGCGCACGGCGTTTGCGAATCCGCGCGGCCCGCTCTCAACCGCGGCGGGTCGATATGCCGGAACTTTGCCTTGCGGAGTCATCAGTTTTCCTCCTGGCCGGGGTTTGGCGTCAATGCATTCTTCGTTGCCCTCATCGTGAACTCCAACGCTTCACGCGGCAGCTCCCCAATGATCGGCGTAATCAGCCAGCCAAGCCCCAGCGGGACATCGCGCGTCAGCGACACCGCTTCACATTCCATCTGCAGTCCTCCGCTTACCTGGGCGAAGCTCCAGTACGAATTGAGGTGCCATAGGAACCCATCGTCCTGGCCTTCGGGGCGACGCTGCTCGTGCGCGGTTCCGGGATAGTCGATTTGCCAAAAGTGTGAACTGCGCGAAATGCTGTACCCTCGGTCCTTGCCGGAAAGTCTGCTTTCGATCTTGTATTCGCCGTCCAGCACTATCGTGAGCACTCGCCGCTCTCTGAATCGAACCGCGAGAGTCGCTGTTTCGCCGTTCTCTTTCAGAGCATGGGCCGAAACCACCTCCGGTGCATAACGCATGGAAAAATGACTGAAGTCGCGCAGAACCGCGAGCATGTCTTGGGGGGCGGCATCGGGAACAAAAGCCGAGGCACGCCAGTGATGGAGGAGCGCTCCGGGCACCTGCCACGTCCCACCATTCACCGCCTCCACTCGCAAGTTTCGATCACCAGCCTCGCTGAGCATCGCAAGGTAGGTTTCGGGTTTGCCGTGCTGCCTCGCGAGTCTCGCCTCGAGATTGGCAACATAGACCTCGTAGGCGCGTTCTGCGGATGGGCTCAGGCGCGCGGCCCTGCCATTTGCAGCCAGAAGGAGGAACATTGCCGTAATTATTTTTTGCATTCGGTCACCTCGACCCAGATGATGCGGCTGCCGTGTTGCGATCCGCAATACATCGCCGCTCAAATGCTCCTCGTTTGGATGTCATGGCGTATATCGCTGAATAGCAGCCAGTTAAATGACGGCATCCAGCAAGTTGAATCCTGACATCCTGTGGATCGCCCCCGAAACACCGGTGGAATCCCAGGTTCGAGGCTAAACTGGAAATTGCGCATGCCCGGGGACACCGCACGTCGCGTATTCCGTTTTGGAGTGTTCGAAGCTAATGAACCCGCCGGTGAGTTGCGCAAACACGGCGTCCGCATCAAACTCCATTCACAGCCCTTTAAGGTTCTAATACTGCTTCTCGAAAAGCCCTCAGCGGTCGTGACGCGCGAAGAAATGCGCCAGCGGCTGTGGGGCACAGAGACCTTCGTCGACTTCGACCACGGCCTCAACACAGCGGTCAATAAGATTCGGGAAGCGCTGGGAGATTCCGCCTCCGTGCCACGATATGTGGAAACTGTCTCCGGCAAAGGTTATCGTTTTCTTGCGCCAGTGACTTTAGATGTGCCTGCCCCGGAGGTGTCGAACCAGCAACCCGCTCCGGCTGCGCTGACGGTTGTAGAGGAGGAAGATCGAGCGGTCTTGACCGTAACGGGAGCGAGCCCCGCTAAAGAGCCGCTGAGCGCCGCTCGATTAGCGGGAGGCGCATTTCTGACAACGCCGGACGAGCTTCCCGTCGCCCCACGCACGCTGGTGCGGACTTTGCTGCTTCTCGTACAGGTGATGTATCTAGGGTTCTATCTAGGAGCGCTAGCTAATTTAAACGAGATCAACGAAATTTTTCTGGAGTCAAGCTTACGCCATCCGGTTGCAGTCATGTCATTCCTGGTTACAACCGCCGCAGTGCTGATCCCCGTTCGGCTGTTCCTACTCGGAGCCGTGGCCCTCGATTACCCGTATCTTCCCTCAAAGTTCGGCCGATTATTCCCGGTCCTGCTGATTTTCGATCTGTTGTGGGCGGTGTCGCCATTTTTGCTCGTCCATCACATCAACACGGGCCTCGCGCTAGGATTAAGCGCCCCGCTGGTTTACATGCCGTTTGCTCAGCGCTCCCTGGTTCTCATGTATGCACGCGGGCGCTAGAGCTAGGGCTGAGGAAAGCCGAGCCTTCAGATACAAACGCTGCGGAAGAGGTTGCTTCGGTGTAAAGTAGTTGGAGACTGAATCCGAGTCTTCTATCTTCAATTCTTCGGCAAAGGTGACTACTCTCTATGCAATTAGGTTTGACCGGCCGTGTCGCGGTTATCACCGGCGGTAGTAAAGGTATCGGCAAAGCCATTGCTCGCGGCCTGGCTGCCGAAGGAGTGAATCTGGTGCTGCTGGCCCGCGGCAAGGAATTACTCGAAAAGACTGCTGCGGAAATCGAGAAGGAAAGCGGCGTTCAAGTCCTTGCGTTTACCGCGGATGTCACCGATAGCGAATCCATCAAAGCTGCCGCTGCGGCCGCGAAGGCTAAATTCGAAACCATCCATATCATTGTGAACAACGCCGGCGGGCCTATCCGGAGGATGGATCGCCAGATCACTTGGTCCGACACCGAATGGGTGGAGGACGTCAATTTGAAAATGATCGGAATGCTGCGCGTAGTGCAAGCGTTTCTTCCGCTTATGCCGCACGATGGAACCGGCAGAATCATCGGTATCAGCGGCGTCGCCTCAACTTTGGTGTTTGGAGCCGCTCTTACCCACGGTCTTAATAACGCCGCGATGAACCAGGTAACCAACTATCTGGCTCATGATCTTGCCGGCGACAAGATCACAGTGAACGCCGTGGTCCCGGGACTTGTCGGCACAGAGGCACGGGAAGTCTGGGCGGAGAATATGGCCAAACAGCAAAATAAGACCAAGGCCGAATTTCTGACGGAGTTCTGCCGTCGCATGGGCGTTTTGAACGGACGGTGGGCCACGATGGAAGAAATCGCCGATACCATCGTGTTTCTGGCATCCGACCGCGCACGCTATATTAATGGATCGCAACTGGTGATTGATGGCGGCATCGGTGTGAACGCGCGCCCCGCCTGAGGACCTAGGGAACGATATGCATTTCGTCGGAAAATCCAGCGCGGTGGCCATGGCGCCGAACCCGGTCTACGCCAGCCATAGTCAAGGCTACACCCAGAGCTCGCTGATCGATCATGACAGGGGCTCCGTGCACACCGGCTTAAGCCTCAACCAGCTCTCCGCTCATGGCTTCATATCGCCGCACCTCCATTCCTTCGAGGAAGGTTTCTATATTCTCGAAGGAAGCGCCGAAGTGAGCCTCAAGGACCGCACCTGGATGCTTAGCGCCGGAGACTTCGGCGTTGCGAAAGTGGGTACGCTTCACGCCTGGCGCAACCTCGGCGACAAGCCGGTCCGCTGGCTGCAGATGGCGGCGCCCCAGCCCAAGCCGCACGGGAAAGAGCGTGACACATTTTTTGCGAAGGGCGGCTTTGGGAACGCCACACCTGCTCCAGCCGAGCCGCTCGATTTAAACAACCTGGATGGCCACCTCCTCGGCCACTTCGATGCCGGTCAGATTCCTCCGCCCGGTGAGCGGCCCGCGGGGCCGGTCGGGCCCGGTGTATTTCTGCGCTGGCTGATTGACGAGCAGTTTGGCGCCCGCCACCAGCGCATGCTGTTTCTCGAATACCAGCCGGGCGCAAGCATCGCTCTGCACGATCACACTTTCGAGGAGGCGTACTTCGTTTTAAGCGGCGAGGTGGAAGCCACCCTCGATGGAAAGCAGTATCTGGCGAAACCCGGCGATGTACTTTGGACCGGTGTGGGCTGCGTGCACGCCTTCGCGAACGCCGGCTCCCAGCCAGTACGGTGGCTGGAAACCTTCTCACCCCAGCCTCCCGCCGAAAATGTTTTCCGTTTTATGGCGGAATGGGAACAGCGAGCCAAAGAGTTGGAAGAATAGCATCAATATCGAATTTGAGCGATGCGCTGCCCCCCAGCGGCAACATCGCGGAAGAGGATTGGCGGTGCGGATATTACCCAGGATATTCGGCGTGATCATCGTGATTGGTCTCGCTGTGTTCGCATATTTTTATTTCCGGAGCCCGGCGATGGCGGCGCCCGCCAATATCACCGTCGATAAAAGCCCCGAACGGGTTGCGCGCGGCAAGTACATCTTTACGCGCATCTCCTATTGCGATGACTGCCACTCTGAGCAGGACTTCAGCCGCCTGGCGCGGCCCGTCGACGAATCCACGCGCGGCTATGGGAAGCTGATGGCCGACAAGGATATGCCCGGACAGATCTACGCTCCCAACATCACACCGGATATGGAGACGGGAATCGGCTCGTGGACGGATGGTGAGAAAATTCGTGCAATCCGCGAAGGTGTGGACAAGAACGGGCGCGCGCTGTTTCCGGTTATGCCGTACTCCTATTACCGCTATATGAGCGATGAGGACGTGCAAGCACTGGTGGCGTATCTGGATACCATGCCGGCCATCAAGCACCAGCTCCCACCCACAAAAGTGAATTTTCCGGATTCGATGTGGATGAAAGGCGCTCCCCGGCCCGAAAGCGAGCCCGTGAAATCGCCCGATCGCAACAACAAATTGCAATACGGAGAGTACCTGGCCACTATTTCACATTGCGAGGTCTGCCACACGCCGCACCCGGGCTTGAAAGAAGATGTTTCGTTGCGCTTTGCTGGTGGACGGCATTTCATTACGCCCGCCGGCGACGTCTATAGCGCCAACATCACGCCGGACAAGGCTACCGGCATCGGCGACTGGGATGTGGAGCGCTTCAAGACTCGCCTGAAGGTCTATCTCCAGTACGAAGCCAAGGACGGGCCGCCGAAGATTGGCCCGGATCGCTTCACGATGATGCCCTATCAGGCCTACGCTCACATGGACGATTACGACATGGAAGCCCTCTTCACTTACTTGATGACAAGAACTCCGATCAATCATAAAGTGGACGCGCATCCCGGCGTTCCCAAGCGTAACGAACCCTAACTCCCTCGGTTGAGGGGCGTGGTTCCATACCACATCGCAAGCTGGCCGGACTGAAATCACTGTTTGGGTCCAGAATAGAAGCGATGGTCCCCGTTAAGCCAAATATCCACAGCGTCCTCAAGGCGACGCCCTTGTTTGCCGCGCTCACGAACGTGGAAATCGATTTCTTGTCTGCCCAGACGCGCGTGCGATCCTATTCGCCGGGCGAAGTGCTCTTTTCCGAGGGTGAGCCCTGCGCCGGCCTGTACCTGATCGCCTCAGGACGCGTGCGCATCTACAAAGTATCGGCGAGCGGGCGGGAACAAGTGTTGGCGGTGGAAGGACCAGGCGGTTCCATTGCGGAGCTTCCGGTATTTGACGGCGGAAACTATCCCGCTTCAGCGGCGGCCGTCGAAACGACGAATCTGTTATTCATCGCTCGCAAAGATTTTAGGGCCGCATGCCTGGAACATCCCGAGGTCGCTTTGAAAGTGCTGCAAGTGGTGGGCGCCCGCTTGCGGAGGCTGGTAGGCATTATTGAGGAGTTGTCATTCACAACCGTGCGCCATCGCCTGATTTCGTGGCTATTGCGTCGAGCGAGGATGGAAGGCCAGGCAAGCGAACGCGGAGTTGTTATCTCGCTGGAAGCCACCCATCAGGAGCTTGCATCGCAAATCGGTACCGTGAGGGAGCTGGTTTCCCGCAATATCGCCCGATTGCAGGCTCAGGGCTTCATCAGCGTTAACGGTCACGAAGTCACTATTCTCGACCAGGCTGGACTGGAGGCGGAGCTAAGCTCCGTCGTATAGTCGGTTGAACGCTGTGACTTAAGTCACTGCGGCTTCGGCGCATCGCGGTTAAGCTCGTGTCAGAGGCGAACCAAATGACATTCGATAAAAGCCAGACAGTCCGCGAGATCGCAATCAACAACCCCGCAACCGTGCGCGTATTCGAGAAACTTGGAATCGACTATTGTTGCGGCGGGAAGCGCCCCCTTGCGGAAGCTTGTGAGCGAGCCAACGTGCCTTACCAGAAGCTGATTGAACAGCTCAGCGGATTAGACACAAACGCGGTTTCCCCGGAAGAGCAACCCTGGGTCAACTCGCCGCTCGCGGAGCTGACGCAGCATATCATCAATCGCCACCATCGTTATGTGCGCGAGGAGACGCCCCGGATGGAACTGCTGCTTCGAAAAGTTGTGAATCGTCATGGCGAGGCGCATCCCGAGGTCAAGGTCATTCAGGAAACCTTCGTCGCGCTTTCGCAGGAATTGTCCGCGCACATGCTAAAAGAAGAGCGCATTCTATTTCCGTTCCTGGAACAGATGGAACTCGCGGCTCGCACCGGGGCGCCGGTCCCTGCTGGAAATTTTGCTTCGGTGGAGTTTCCGATTGCCCGAATGCTGGCAGACCATGACGACGCCGGTGCGTTAACCGCCAGAATCCGGGAGCTGTCCAGCGGCTATCAGGTTCCCGCGGACGCTTGTCCCACTTATCGCGGTCTGTATCACGCACTGGACGAATTCGAGCGCGATCTCCACCATCACGTTCACTTGGAAAACAATATCCTGTTCCCACGCGCGGTCGAGATGGAACGATCGCTTCAGGAGCCGGCGCATGTCCGCGATTGACCTGCCCGCACATTTCGAGAATCACGCCGCCGCTTTAGTGCAGCGCGAGAAGCGGCTGCAGCAGCTAGTGGCGGTTTATATCTTGACCGGCTTGCTGTTTATGCTGCTTCCGGGCACCTTTCTGGGAGTCTGGAACCTGCTCTCGATCAGTGCCCAGCACACCGTAGCCAGCCTGTCTCCCGCATGGCTGCAAGCTCACGGGCACGCCCAGATCTTTGGCTGGCTGGGGACATTTATTCTGGGCATCGGCTTCTACTCCCTCTCGAAAATGGGAAACTTGCCGCCATTCGCGGTCTCGCGAGGTTGGCTGTGCTTCGGATTGTGGACCGCGGGAGTCTCGCTGCGATGGGCCGCCAATGTTACGGCCTGGGAGTGGCGGTGGCTGCTGCCGCTCTCCGGGTCATTAGAGCTAGGCGGGTTCCTCCTCTTCTTTCTCACGGTGTCTGGACATCGCGCGGCCTCCGCGTCGAGCGCGCCGCGAAAGAAAGAAGCCTGGATGATCGTGGTCATCGCCTCGACCTTCGGGTTCCTTGCCACCCTGGTGGTGAACTTGGGCGTGGCGCTCAATATTTCGCTGCACGGGGACTCGCCCGCGGTGCCCTTAATCCTGGATCAGCGGCTGCTCATGCTTCCGCTGTGGGGCTTCCTGCTCCCTACGGTGTGGGGTTTCAATGCGCGCTGGCTTCCGATATTTCTTGGCCTCCGAGCCGTGCGCGCCCGCGCGTTGTACGCGGCAGTGCTGGCGGCGTGGGCGGCGGTCGCGGCGATGCTCTGCGGCCTGCCCATTCTGTCCTCCGCGCTTCTTCCTGTAGCTGCCATCTGTGCCATTTTCGGACTGGGGATCTTTGAGCGGCCAGTGCAGGCGGCAAAGCTGAACGGCGTCCATCGCAGCTTCCCGGTCTTTATCCGGAGCGCCTACGTCTGGCTGTTGATTGCGTCCCTATTATCGGTGGCGGCGTCGCTGGCGGATCGCGAGGGCGGCATATGGGGGGCATCGCGTCATGCTTTGACAGTGGGATTCCTGGCGGTCATGGTGTTCTCGATAGGTCCCAAGATCCTGCCTGCGTTTTGTGGCGGACGGGTCCTATTTAGCCCGAAGCTGATGTTCCTTTCGCTGATTTTGTTGAACGTCGGATGTCTGCTGCGGGTATGCTCGGAGATCCAAGCCTATGAGGGATATTCGCGGCACGCGTGGTCCATCCTGCCGGTGTCGGCCATAATCGAACTCGCGGCCGTGACGCTTTTCGCACTGAACCTTGGGGCCACCCGGTTGCGTCCGCCGGCTCACCTGCTGCCGCCTGCCCGATTAGCTTGATCTACTTGCCTGGTGCTGGCCTAGAGCCGATTCGTTTCGCATCTCTGCAGAGTTGTACCAGCGATAGTAGACCAGCATGACTTCCGACAACAAAACGGTCGTAGCGCTAATCCAGAACACCAGACCGGCGGTCTCCTGATCGGTCTCGCGCGTAAAGCTCCAATTGGTCACCAGCGATTCGGAGATATGCAGCGTATCGACGGACCCGAGGTAATGCGCGCTGGACCAGGATTGCCCGAACGCGACGAAGAGCCCGATCAGCGAGCACCAAACTGTGGCCGCCGCGAGGTATAGAAGCGAATGGGGCACCAGTGGAATCCTCTGTTCCCGCAAGGGAGAGTGAAGCGGCCACCAGAACACTGCGCCACCTGCTAGCAGGGTCGCGTATTCCATGCAGCGGACAGCATCGCTGACCTCCGCCGCATTGAGCAGCCGCGGGAAATACCACATCGACAGTGCCGCCATGCCTATTACCCAAGCGAAAGAATATGAAAGCTGCAAGCGGTCCAGGTGCAAACGGCGAATGGCCCGTTCGGGCGCTCCCCGCACCAGCATGTATGTGACTACCAGACCAATTAGCATTTGTTCGACCGCTTCCGCGGTGAACAGATACTGACGCGCAAGCCGATCGAGTGGAGAACACACTACGGTCGCGAGGAAGACATCTCCCGCGAGAAACCACGCCAGCGCGCGCGTTGGGCGGAAGCCCGCGAGAAGGCCGTAGAGCGCTAGTAGGACTCCGCAACAGAACAGCCCGGGAAGGTTCCAGTCCCAAGCCCAGGCGACCACCACCAGCGTCTGCATTTCTTATTCAATCCCGCGCTATCCCACCCACCACTTCGGAATCGGCAACCAGCCACGGCTCAAGTAGTCGCTCAAAAGGAAAACCAGCATGATTGCCAGCCAAAACAGCCCGGCGCCGACGAACAGCTTGGTCATCGAGCTGGAGCGCCGCACGTCCATGAAAAACATAACGACCAGAGTCCCCTTGATCACCGCGATGGTGAGCGCGCAGACGAAGTTGTATTCGCCCAGCTCCAGCTTGGAAACGGCCACGGTAGTGATGGTCAGCGCTATCAGCGCCGCAAAAACCAGTGCATATGTTTTTACCGAAACCACTTGATGCGTCATGACGTGTGTCCTATAAGGTAAAGCAGCGGAAATAGGAAAATCCAAACGATATCGACGAAGTGCCAGTACAAGCCGATCATTTCGACCGGCGTGTTCCATTCCGCGCTGAAACGATTCCGCGCCGTCATCACGATCAGCGTGATGATAAGTCCCGCGCCGACGATCATATGCAGCGCGTGCAGGCCGGTCATGGCGAAGTACAGATAGAACAAAATCTGCGCCTGATGGAAATATCGCGGGTCCGCATACTGGAAGCCGGGGCCGGGAATGTGATGGTCCACCCACTTCTCGTGGTACTCGACGAACTTGAGAACCAGAAACACCAATCCCAGAAGAAGCGTCAGCGTCAGAAACGTGATGGTGGTTTTCTTCTGGCCGAGTTGCACGGAGCGAACCGACAGCACCATCGTGAAGCTGCTGCAGATCAGAACCCCGGTGTTAATGGCCCCGATGGTGACGTTCATGAAGTGGCTGGTGGAAGCAAAGGCCTCCGGATACAGATTGCGATAGATCGTGTAGCTGGCGAACATGCCGCCAAAGAACATGATCTCGGTAACCAGAAACATCCACATGCCCAGCGTCGAGGCTTCCAGCTGCTGCGCGCTGTTGTCGAAATGATGCTGCAAGCCCGGCGGATGCGCCGCGAGTGCCACTTCGCTGTCAGCCAATATCCACCTCCTGCTCCTCTTCGTGGCCGGAGTAATTGTAGGCCGGCTCAGTCACTATCGGCGGCTTATCGAAATTAAAAGTCGGCGGCGGCGTAGGGGATTGCTCCCATTCAAGGCCCTTGGCTTTCCACGGATTTTGCGGCGATATGGGCCCTTTCCGCCACGCCCAGGCCAGGTAGATCATCGGAATCACATAGCCCACGCCCAGAATTGAGGCGCCCGCGGTTGACATCACGTTCAAGGCGTGAAACTCCTCCGCGTAGGTCGCATAACGCCGCGGCATACCCAGATATCCCAGGATGAACTGCGGGAAAAACGTAAGATTGAATCCAACGAAAATCACCAGTGCCGCGAATTTCGCCCATCCTTCGGGATACAGCCGGCCGGTGATCTTCGGGAACCAGAAGTGAAGGCCGCCCATATACGCCATCACCATACCTCCCACCATCACGTAATGGAAGTGCGCGATCACGAAGTAAGTGTCGGTGACGTGGACGTCGATCGCCATGGTAGCGAGGAAGAGTCCGGTGAGCCCGCCAATCGTGAACAGTCCGATGAAGCCGAACGCGTACAGCATGGGAGTGTCCCAGGAGATCGATCCGCGGTACATGGTTGCGGTCCAATTAAACACCTTGATGGCCGAGGGCACCGCCACCGCCATGCTCATAAAAGAGAAAACCATACTGGCGTACATGGATTGGCCGGAGACAAACAAATGGTGCCCCCACACCACGAAACTCAGCACCGCGATGCCGAGACTGGAAAATGCCACAAATCCGTAGCCGAAGATTCTTTTTCGCGAATAACATGCCACCACTTCGCTGATCACCGCCATGCCCGGCAGAATCATGATATAAACCGCCGGGTGCGAGTAAAACCAGAACAAATGCTGGAACAGAATCGGATCGCCGCCCAGATTCGGGTCGAAGATGCCGGCGTGTAACACGCGCTCGAGTCCCAGCAAAACCATGGTGATGGCAATCACCGGGGTGCCCAGCACCTGGATCAGCGCAGTGGCATAGTGACCCCAAACAAACAGCGGCAGCCGCGACCAGGTCATCCCGGGACAACGCATTTTGTGGATCGTAATAATGAAATTTAGCCCCGTCAGGATGGATGAAAACCCCGAAACGAACACGCCCATCGCGGCCAGAATCACGTGCGTGTTCGAATACGTGGTACTGAACGGCGCGTAAAACGTCCACCCGGTATCGACGCCCCCTCTTACCACCGCCGTGAGTGTGAAGATGCCCCCGAAAATGTAGATGTACCAGCTCAGCAGGTTGATGCGCGGAAAGGCCAGATCGCGGGAGCCAACCATGATGGGTATCAGGAAATTACCCAGCGTCGCGGGAATCGACGGGACCAGAAAGAAAAAGACCATGATGATCCCGTGCATGGTAAACAGCTTGTTATAGGTATCGTGATCGAAAAGGCCGTCGGGAGACAGCAGATTGATGCGCATCAACACCGCAAAGGCGCCGCCCACGAAGAAAAACGCCGTGATGGAGAACAGGTACAACAACGCGATGCGCTTATGGTCCGTCGTGAACAGCCACGACTTCCAGCCGTAGTCGGCATTGAGATAATTCGTTTTCTCTTCGATGGGATGCGGATGCGGCTGAAGTATCGTACTCATGACGGATTCCTCATTTCGGCACCTGGGTTGGCGAGCCTTTGGTTGCGGCCGTCTGGGGCGGCGCGGGCGTCGACAGGCTCTTGATGTACACGATGAGCTGCAGCAGGCCCTCTTCGCCGATCTGGCCTTGGAAGACCGGCATAATATCGCGATGGTAGCCTTTGACGATTTTGGCGTTGGGGTTGAGAATCGACTCGCGAATGTAGGATTCGTCGGCCACCACGGTGCGTCCGTCCTCCAGCACCACCGGGTTTCCGAATACGTTGCGCAGCGAAGGGCAGCGTCCTTGTGTGTCTGTGAGGTGACAACTCACGCAGCCGTATTGCTGGAACAGCTTTGCGCCCTGCGCGACCAGCGAGCCGCCCTCACTGCCTCCGGAAAGCCAGGTTTGATAGGCGGCGGGTTCCATCACCGTCACCCAGCCAGTCATCCGCGAGTGGTTGGTGCCGCAGTACTCGGCGCAGAAAATGTGATAGCGGCCCGGTTTGGTGGCTTCAAACCAATAGGTCTGATAGCTGCCTGGCACCACGTCATGCTTCAATCGAAACGCCGGGATGAAGAAGCTGTGGATCACGTCTTCGCTGGCCAGAATGAGTTTGACGGCGCGGCCCGTCGGGACGTGCAGTTCGTTGATCTCGCGCTGCCCGCCGGGGTACTGGATTTTCCACATCCATTGTTTTCCGGTGACGTAGATATCCAGAGTGTCCTTGTACGGCAGCGTGTAGTTTTGGAAATATAGCTTGGTCCCCCAGGCGAACATCACCAGCATCACCAGGAACGGGATCACACTCCACGCGATTTCGAGCGGCAGGGAACCATGAATCAACTGTGGACGTTCCTGGTCGCTCCTGCGGCGGTACTTGATCGCGAAAAAAAAGACGCAGGCAAAGATGAGCACCGTCATGGTAATGCCCACGATCAGCAGGAATCCATACAGCGCGTCGACTTCGCCCGCGGAGGTTGAAGCGCGTTCCGGAAAAATAGAGAAACTGCCCATTAGACCGTTCCCTCGCGAAAATCCCGGCGGAACATGACGAACATGAAGGTTCCCAGCGCGGCCACCGTGAGCAAGGCGGCCAGGCGCAGCACGTTCATAATCACCAGCCCATACTTCCCGTTGGATGGATCGTAGTGATAGCAGTACAGCATCACCTGATCGATCGGCGTTCCAATACGACGATGGGAAGCCTCCACCAATCCCAGCCGCACGTCGCGCTGCGGGTAATCGATTCCGTAGAAATATTTGGTGACGCGGCCCTCCGGCGTCAAGAGCATGATCGCGCTGCCATGCGCGTACTGGTTTGTCACCGAATCGTAGGCGTAGCGGAAACCTACAGCCTCCGCCAGACTCTTGCTCGATGCCTCCGCTCCGGTCAGGAAGTGCCAACCCGCTTCCGACCCTGGCCGGGCATAGCCCTTCATATAAGTTGCCTTTTTAGCCGCGGCCATCTCGTCCGTTTCGCGGGGATCGAAGCTCACGGCCACGATTTCAAAATCTTTCCCCGCCGAAAGCGTGAGGTTCTTCACACTGCGCAGCACGCCGTTCAGCACCATGTTGCATAGCGACGGACATTGATAGTAAACCAGCGCCAGGATCACCGGCTTCCCGGAATACCGGCGGAGCGTCACCGCGCGCCCGGTCTCGTCGCGGAAAGGCAGATCGAGTGGAACCTGGGCGCCCATTTTCTGATCGATGCCGACGCTGCGCAGCACGGCCGGGCGCCATCCGGTCTGCACCTGAGCAAACCCAGTTGCACACCCCCAAAGGACAATGAGTGCCCACAAGGCTTTCATTTCGTCGCCGCCTCCTTTCGCGCCGGAAACCCGCGCTCCAATTGCAATTGCATGGCGCGCTCGATGGGGATTCGAACCACGCCGGTTTTCTTATCCGTCCACCCATAGGTAGAAAGAATACGGTCCTCTTGCGAATGCAGGTCCTTCACTTCGAGCGATGGATGGTCTTCGATGCGCGGCGCGGGCGGGAATTGCTGCTGTTCGGTCTCTGCCATGGGGTTGACCGGCGCGGTCGCAGTCGGATGACTGGCGAGGTACTGAAAGACTCCGTAAACAATCAGTCCTCCCAGCAGCGCGGCGACCATCAGAGCGATTCCGGTATACACGATCCCCCGAACGCTGGCGTCCGCTGTCTCATGCCCGATCGAGTTGTGCTGCGTTTCCATTTGTGTGAGCTTCAGAACGCCACGGTTTCCCGCGGGGCGCCTTCGAGACGCGGATCCCGCAACGGCACCAAAGGCCGGGATTTAAGTTCCCAGAAAAACGCCGCCAGCCACAAGCCCCCGACCGCCAGCGGAGTCACGAAATCCATCCAATGAATTTTGAGCTGTTGATTGTAGAAGGCGGGCTCGACAATCCAGTACACGTCCACCAGCCGGATGACCAGCATCAGCGCGCAGACCTTGAACAGGCGATCGGCTTGGCGTTTCACGCCGCGCATCAGCAGCAGCACGAAGGGGGTGGCAAATTGAAATACCACCAGCGAGAGCGCCACCCATCCCCAGCCTCCTTTGAGCCGGCGCAGATACCACGGAATCTCATCGGGAAGGTTGCCGGACCAGATTATGATGAACTGCGAAAACGACAGATAGGCCCACAGCACCATAAACGCGAACATCATGTTGCCAAGATCGTGGAGATGCTGTTTCGTCACGTATTGGCTGAGCGGAGGCCGCCGCGAAAGCACGATCACCAGCGCGATCACGAAGGCGAACGATTCCAGCATCTGGCCGATCAGGAACATCGCGCCGTAGATGGTCGAGAACCAGTGCGGCTCCAGCGACATGATCCAGTCGATGAATGCGAAGGTGCTCACGAAGGTGAACACAACCAGGCCTGGAGCGCTCACCGAGCGCATCTTTCCCATCAACCGTTCGTCCCCGGTGCGATCCTGTTCTCCCGACCATTTGCTCAGCAGGTAGGCATACAGCGTCCAAATGATGAAATAGAATATCGTCCGGCCAATAACGCCGGGGACGTTCAGATAGGCGGCTTTGGCATGGATCACGGCGTCGTGGGTGGCTTCCGGCCGGGCCCACGGATAAAGCGCCGGGAGATCCAGCAGCACCGGAATCAGCAGCACAATCATGTAAGGAACCGTGCGTGCGCCGGCTTCGCACATCCGGCGGATCAGCATACCCCACTTGCCGCCAACCGTGTGGTGCATCAAAAGTATTCCCAGGCAGCCGAGCGCCATGCCCAGCCAGAAGAGATAACCGAATAGATAGGAGCGCAGAAACTGGCCGCGGTCGAGCAGCAACCCAACCAGCGCCAATAAAGATCCGGCGATTCCGGCCATTAAGGATGCCCGCTGCCATTGGCCGATCTGAAGCGTGACGGGGTCTGATGGGCTCACTTGGCCTTCTCCTGTTTCGCGGGCTGTTTCGCGGGCGCCTGCTGCGGGGATTCTGTAGCTGCGGGAGCCGCCGGAGCGGGCGGTTGCGGCGTTTCGGGACCCTTATCGATCTCCGCGCGCCGGTTCACGGGAACATCGCCCAAGCTCGCGTTCTGGCTGAACTGCAGCACCCGCACATACGCGGCGATGCGCCATCGGTCGTCCGGCTCAATCCGCGAGGCATAGCTGGGCATGGCTCCAAAGCCGTTGGTCATGACGTCGAAGAAATGCCCCACCGGAGCCTTGATCAGCTTCTCGGTGTGATAGGAAGCGGCTTGGCGAAACCCGCGCCGCACGATCATCCCGTTGCCATCGCCGACGCGGCTGTGGCAAGGCGAGCAATAAATATTGAACCGCTCCTGGCCCCGGTACAGATCCGCGCGGGTGATCGGGAACGGAAAAACATCGACATCCTGGCCGCCCACTTTGCCGGTATAGCGGGCGCTGTCGATGCGCAGATGACCGCGCGCCACGGTGCCCTCGACCTCCGGTCTGGCGGACCGCCCATCGCCGAAAAAATCGGTTGCCGCCAGGGGTTTGTAGCGGGGCTGGTCGTGCATATCCTGCCGGCAGCCGGCCAACAGGATCATAGCCGCGGTCAGGCTAGCGCTCCGGAGCTGCCGGTTACGGTTCAACTTCGGTTACCTCCCGCGGCTGCAGCTGTTCGAGAAACGTCCGCGTCGCTTCAAGATCGAATTTCGGATCGGTCGATTCGATACACAGGAAGAACCGGTCGCGCGAGGCGCGCGCGAACTGGGCCACGTTGAATACCGGGTGATACGGCTGCGGCAAGCCGTTGAGCGCCAGCATCCCCACCACCGCGGTGATGCAGGCGATCAATACCATGGATTCAAACGTAATCGGCACGTACGCCGGCCAGGAGTTCAGAGGCCGTCCGGCGACAATATGCGGATAGGCGATCACCGTGATCCACCAGCACAACATGAAGCCGCCGGTCCCTCCGGCCACCCCTCCCAGAAACACCAGACGCTCTACCCAGCTGGTGCGGAAGCCGATGGCGTCCGCCAATCCTTCAACCGGCATGGGCGTGTAGGCATCCATATTCCGATAGCCTTCGGCTCGCGCACGGCGCGCGGCTTCAAGCAGCGGCTCAGGCTGATCGAACTCCGCCATCAGGCCGTAGACCCGCTCGAGTTGTCCGGAAGCTCTAGTCTCCGTGGGCATGCACAGGCTCCGCTTCGTGATGCACCACCTCGCGCATTTCGAAAATGGAAATGGCGGGCAGGCCGCGGACGAATAGGAACATCAGGCTCAGGAAGACGCCGATGGTTCCAAGATAAGTGCTCCAGTCCCAGATAGTCGGGTAATACATGCCCCAGGAGGATGGAACGAAGTCGCGGGTCAGGCTGGTGACAACGATGACGAAACGCTCCAGCCACATCCCCACGTTCACCACCAGTGCGATCATGAACACCGCCGGCACGCTCATGCGGACGCGCCGCGACCACAACAGCTGCGGGATCGCGATATTGCACAGGATCAAGACCCAATAGGTCCACCAATAGCCCCCCGCCCACATGCGGTTGACGAAAGCGTAGCGCTCATAGATGCCGCCGCTGTACCAGGCCATGAACGCCTCCATCGCATAGCCATAGGCCACGATGAGCCCGGTGCCTAACATCACCTTCGCCATGCACTCGATGTGGCGCATGGTGATCAGATCCTCGAGGTGGTACCAGCGCCGCACCGGAATCGCCAGCGTCAGCACCATGGCGAATCCCGAATAGATGGCGCCCGCGACAAAGTAGGGCGGAAAGATGGTTGTGTGCCAGCCGGGCAGGATGGCCACCGCGAAGTCGAAGCTCACCACCGAGTGCACCGAAACCACCAGCGGCGTCGAAAGTCCTGCCAGCAGCAGATAGGCTTTCTGATATCTGGCCCAATGCTTGGCCGAACCCCGCCAGCCCATCGCCAGCGTGCCGAAGATTTTTTGCGCGAGGCTGTTGCCGGCTTTGTCACGCATGGTGGCGAAATCCGGAATCAGGCCGGTAAACCAGAAAATAAACGAAACCGTGGCGTAGGTCGATACCGCGAAAACGTCCCATATTAACGGGCTCCGCGGCTGGGGCCATAGCCACATGGTGTTGGGATACGGCAGCAGCCAATAGGCCAGCCACGGCCGCCCCAGGTGCAGGATCGGGAACATGCCGGCGCAGGCCACCGCGAACAGCGTCATGGCTTCCGAGAAACGATTAATCGAGGTGCGCCAGTCTTGCTTCAGCAATAGCAGAATGGCTGAAATAAGCGTTCCCGCATGTCCGATACCAATCCACCATACAAAGTTGACGATGGCGAATCCCCAAGCCACCGGGATTACGATTCCCCAGATACCCACGCCGCGCACGAACAGCCACGTAACCGCGACCATCAGGAGGTTCACCAGAACGAAGGCGCACGCAAAGCCAGTGAATAACTGGCGCGGCGTTTTGAGGAACGGCATGAAGACCACGCCGCCGATTTCATCGGTGACGGAGCCGTAATCGTGCCCCGGTCCGATGACTTTGTCAGGGCCCGGGTCCAGGGTAGCGACTGCCGACGATTCTTGATCTTCCGGATTCACTGGTACGTTACCCCTTGTCGAGATCTGGATTCGGGTTGCGCAGCCGCGCCAGATACGTAGTCCGCGGGCGGGTGTTCAATTCTTCGAGCAGCCCATAGTTGCGCCGCTCGCGCTTTAATTTCGCCACCCGGCTATTGGGATCGTTGAGATCTCCGAACACAATCGCCTCCGCCGGACAGGCTTGCTGGCATGCCGTGACGATTTCGCCGTCGGCCAGCGGGCGGTCCTGTTTTTCCGCCTCGATCTTGGCGCCGTTGATGCGCTGCACGCAGTAGCTGCACTTTTCCATCACGCCGCGGCTGCGCACGCTGACATCCGGATTACGAACTCCGAACAGGCTTTGCGTGTTCCAATCCGCATACAGGAAAAAGTTGAAACGCCGGACTTTGTAGGGGCAATTGTTGGAGCAATAGCGGGTCCCCACGCAGCGGTTGTAGACCATTTCATTTAAGCCCTCGGCGCTGTGAACCGTGGCCGCCACCGGGCACACCAACTCGCAGAGAGCGTTCTCGCAATGCATACACGGCACCGGCTGATACAGCGTTTCCGGATCGTCGAGCGAGCCCTGGTAATAGCGGTCCACGCGCAGCCAGTTCATGTGCCGCCCTTTGGCTACCTCGGTCTTGCCAACCACCGGGATATTGTTTTCAGATTGGCAGGCGATGGTGCAGGCGTGGCATCCGATGCACGCCGTGAGGTCGATGGCCATGCCCCACTTGTGATGGTTGTACTGCCATTGCGGAAACAGCGTCGTCTCCGGCGAAACATGCTTGTCCGGAGGATTGGCGAATCCCGGATTCTGATGATATTCAGCAAAGGTCGCGGCACGAAAAGGATCGCGCTCCTCCATGGTCTGGGTGTGTTGCGTGGTGGCGAAGGGATACCCGCCGGATTTCCGCGTGAAGGCCGCGCCCGACCCCTGCCAGACGGCCGAGCTCACGCGCAACGCATAAGCGTTGAAGCCGATTCCGTTGGCTACCTTGCCTGCGCGTGTGCGCCCGTAGCCCAAGTGCACCGTCAACGATTCATCGGCATGGCCGGGCAGGATCCAAACCGGTCCATTCACCTTGCGGCCCTGGAACGCAATCTCGATCACATCGCCGGTGGTCACGCCGTAATGCTCGGCGCTCTTGGGCGAAATCCAGACCGCATTGTCCCAGGTCATTTTGTTCTGGGGCTTGGGCATTTCCTGAAGCCAGGCATTGTTGGATAACGCGCCGTCGCCGATTGACGGGTCGGGACGGAAAACGATCTCGAGACCGGACGCCGCGCTCGCGACGGGCGTGGATAACTTGGCCGCCGGCGGCATTTTTTCCGGGAATGTGGTTCCGGCGATCACTCCATCATGCAGGGATATCTGCCAGAAATCGTTGAAGTCCGCGGCTGGATGCTGTCTCTGCCAGTAATCGCGTACGGTGTCGTGCGAAGACCGATCGGCCCGATTCA
>Ga0068855_100002737_pt1 | contig 21714 bp, 22 predicted proteins | sample KBSCornC52_FD_66592 | JGI IMG/M metagenome (GOLD analysis project Ga0068855, IMG submission 66592) | Corn rhizosphere microbial communities from Kellogg Biological Station, Michigan, USA - KBS Corn C5-2 | ecosystem: Host-associated > Plants > Roots > Rhizosphere > Soil ...
CACCACCCATGCAGCAGTGAGCATCGGTTTTGATTCTTCGGCAAGGTAGTTAGCCGATTCGGCTTTGCGCACCAGGAATTTCGGAAGGATCCTGGCCCAAAAATTATCATCAAAACAGGCCAATGCAGGAATAATGGTGAGCCAGTTTAAAAACGAAAGGTTACCGCTGAGCATTATAAAAAGCTGGAGCAAAACCATGATCACCCCGGCAATATGCCGTGCAATACGCGGCCCAAACGCAAACCAGGGCGCCGCCAGCTCGGCCAGCCAGTTAAACCAAACGCCCATTTTAAGTAAAAACCTCGGTAAAAAATGAAACCACCTGCTCAATGGCCCCGGAATAGGCTGGGTTTGGAAATAATAGTTTAAAGCCGTTCCGCTGCGCCAAACGGCATCCCCGCGAAATTTTATCAGCCCCGAACCCAGCATGATCCGGAAAATAAGCCATCGGAATAAAATAATGATCACCAATGGCGGTGCACGCCTCGGGAAAGGCCGCAGATCAACCAGGGGACAAAGAAAAATAGCCAGGAAGCCTGTTTCGGTTAACTGTATTTCCCACCCATAACTGTACCAATCCTGCCCGGCATGCACGAAAGACAGGTACAGAAACCATAATATCCCCATCAGCGGTGCATTTGTATAGCCTGCAGCCAGTAACAGCGAAAGGATAAACCCTATCCAGGCCATGACTAAAAACGCAGTATCCGAATGCCAGAACCAAAAGACAGACGGCAACCGCACAAAACCGGCGCCGGTTGAACCCATCCCGCTAACTAAAAGATTGTGAAAATAATTACGTGCCGGCAATAGCCCGTTAGCGCCGATCAAAGTGATAATTTGATTAATAGCAACCAAAAACGCCACCGCATAAACCACACCCAGCAGGCGTAGTATTACAAAGCGGGTGAGCCAATACGTTGGCGGCGAACCCGGCACCGGAAAAACGGCGTGGGGAGTTTTACCCATATTTTTTGATGCTTCAGTTGGTATTAAAACAAATTTAAACAAAAACGTTCAATGGGTTTTTGCTTAAACCCAATTCAGATTCACCCTGCTGTAGCCCTCTAATTTCAAAAAAATTAAAACTTAAAGCCCGCAGAATGCTTTATAAAAGAAACACCAACAAATTATGGCTCATTTAGAAGTAAAACCCAAAAGCGCAAAAAGCACCTGGTGGATCTGGTTGCTTATAGCGATACTGATAATAGCGGCAGTCATTTATTTTACTGGCGCTTACACCAAAATATTAAATGCTGGCTCGCCCGCAGTAATAGTCATGCCTATGCTGTTTGGCACCACCTGATGTTATCTGCCACAATAAGCGGACGATGAATTTCCGTTTCCGCATTTCAAAAGGAATAAAACCGAATAATAAAATTTTAATTTTTTAATTATGGCTTTAGTAGAAAATCATCCCTACCACCTGGAAGAACTGGATGGCAGCGATTTCGAAATAATAGATCACGAACCCAACATTATTGGCTGGGACGTAAAAAACGAGGAGGGCATAGTGCTTGGCGAGGTAAAGAATCTTCTTTTCGACAGGCATTCGCGGCAGGTTCGTTACATTGTGCTCGACCTTGACGGGAACCAACTTCATATGGACGAAGACCGTGAAGTGCTGATTCCCATTGGCATTGCCGAACTATACCGAAAAGACAAGGAAAAAAATAAAAAGAACGCTGTTCATGACAACCGCGTTTATTATCCCGGCGAAGATGGCAATGTGGTCATCCTGTCCGACGTGACCGCGCAACACTTGAATGCGCTCCCGCTATACGAAAAAGACCACCTGTCGCCGCATATCGAGCACGCTATCCGGAACATTTTTGCCCGCAGGAACCGCGTTGAATCGCCTTATGTTAGCAATGACTATAACAAAGACGAGTTTTACCAACACGAAGACTTTAACGAAACAAAGTTTTATAACCGCCGGAAAGACGACGAATAAACTAAAAGAAATACAGCCGATCACCGGAGAGCCCTTTATTGAAAAATACGGGGCTTTCTGATACAAACCGATACTACTCCTGCCCCACTTTTTTTATTGCATAAAAATAAACTTCGCGGCGGGTAACAAAACCCAGGCTTTCGTAAACTTTTATAGCCCGGTGGTTATCGTTCCTGACATGCAAAAACGGCGTTTTTGAAGCGGCTTTCAGCCTGTTGAGCTGACTGATAAGCAGTGCACGCGCATAGCCCTTGCCGGTATAATCAGGATGGGTGCAAACGGCGCTTACTTCGGCAAAATCAAAAACGTGCAGGCGTTGCCCGGCCATGGCAACGAGTTTATCGCCATCAAAAACACCCTTGTAATGGCCAAATGCTATGGTGCGTTCCTCAAACGGTCCCGGGTTGGTGAGTTTAGCCAATGCCAGCATTTGCGGGGCATGTTCTTCCCTTAAGTCCACCAATACCTCCGGCTCGGGGTATTCCTCGGCTGCATCACAAACCATTTGAAAACCATGCATCGCCCGCAATACTTTCCAGCCGGCAGGTATCTCCATTTCGGCAAGGTTAATTATTAGGCGATATTCATCATCCGGAATCATTTGGCGCAGCTGTTCCAGCTTATCCGGAGAACGCTCCCTGAAAGCAGCAAATGGCGAAACATCCTTGTCAAAATATTTAATATCATCGTTACCGTTCGAGAGATGTTTATTGCCGGAGATCAGCGCGTTCCATGCGGGATTGTCCAATACGTGTTCCATTGCGGCAAACCTATAAAAAAGCCTGTATTTAGCTGTGTGTGGATTGTCAAAATTAAAGCCGGCGGTTAAAGCTTTTTTATTTCCAATCAATTCATTAGGTAGTAACATGATGACTAATCATCCGAAAACGTCCTTATCGCCGATCACCGTAACGCACATGCAGTTTCCGATTGATTTTTTTAATAGTATATTAACACAGTTTTAACTTGCAATATTAAAGCCGACTTACGAGGATCGACAATGCATATTTATTTTTTATTTAACCATATACAGTTCATACTCAGAAAATATTCCGTATCGTTGTATTAATTATCACTTAATACGGCCCTGATTCAAATAATCAGTGTCGCATACCTTCAGACATAAACTAAAATATTATCCGTCACTATTTAATTTCTAAATAAATAATTTTACTTTTATAAAAACCTGTTCAACAATTGTGCATTGAAAAAAGTACTGATTATTGAGGACGACAAAGACACCCTGGATATAATTCATTTCCTGGTTGATGATTTGAATATTGACGTGGTTGCCTCCTCCCGAATATTAATTATTTCGGACATCCAGGCGATGAACCCTGATCTTATTTTAATGGATCACTGGGTAGGTAACGGCTTAGGCGGCGACTTTTGTTTGGAGATAAAATCAAATCCGGCTACAAAAAACATCCCGGTGATCCTCATTTCCGCCCATAGTAATTTGCCGCAAATTGCACAAAAAAGTTGCGCCGACGGCTATCTTCCGAAGCCCTTCGATTTAACCGAAATAACAGGCATCATCAAGCAGTTTATCGGAGAAGATAAATAAAAGTTATTTTAAACATTAGCGAAATTATTTTGTTAAAAAATCCGATTGCAAATAATTGACGAATCCCGTGCTACCTCACAACACATCGATACTTACCCTGTTTAAATACTAAATTGGAAAAAAAGTCACACCATTTTTTTAACGGAAGCGGCGAAATGGCAGCGCTGACGCGCGATTACGACTGGTCATCAACGCCGCTGGGACATCCTGATACCTGGTCCCAAAGTTTGCGGACCACCGTAAATATTATATTAAACTCAAGGTCGCCGATGTTTTTGTGGTGGGGGCCGCAACTTATCCAGTTTTACAACGATGCCTACCGGCCCAGTTTAGGCAACAATGGTAAGCACCCCTACGCGCTGGGGCAAAAAGGCGAAGATTGCTGGCCCGAGATATGGCCCATTATCAAACCCTTGATTGACCAGGTACTTTATAAAGGCGAACCCACCTGGAGTGTTGACCAATTGATCCCCATTTACCGGAACGGAAAAATAGAAGATGTTTACTGGACTTTTGGCTACAGCCCCGTTTACGATGACGACGGGCAACGGAAAGGCGTTATAGTTATTTGCTCGGAAACAACAGAGCATGTTAATAATTCAAGGAAATTGCACGAAAGTTACCAGGCATTACAAATCAGCGAAAACAATTTGCTTAACCTGGTGATGCAGGCTCCCATTGCTATAGGGCATCTTAAGGGCAGGGAGCTGGTTGTTGTAGCAGCAAACCAAAAAATACTTGAGCTTTGGGGCAAGGATGCTTCCATTATAGGCCAGCCCCTTGAAAAGGCCCTGCCCGAACTGCAGGACCAGCCATTTTTAGGGATTTTAGATAATGTATATATATCCGGGGTACCCTTTTTTGGAACCGAACACAAGGCTTTGATCCGGCGTGAAGGCGTCCTCCTGGAGCTTTTCTTTGATTTTGTTTACCAACCTATTAAAGATATCAATGGCAATTGTACCGGCATTGTGGTTGTAGCTAATGAGGTCACCGATAATGTGCTGGCCCGGAAAAGAATACAGCAAAGCGAAGACCGGATGAGACAGGTGGTGATGAAATCGCCATTTATAATGCTGGTGCTTAAAGGCAGCGATTTCGTGATCGAAATTGCAAACGACGCATGCTTTCATTACTGGAACAAAACCGCGGAAGCTACCCTGGGCAAGCCCTTATTAACCGTGCTGCCCGAGCTGAAAGACCAGCCATTTCCCGAATTGCTGAAAAGGGTTCTGGAATCCGGCAAGGCCTATGGCGAAGAAGAGGTGCTAAATTATTTTGAAACCGAACAGGGTATTGTAGTAAAATACGTAAGCTACCTGTACGAACCCATTTTGGACGAAGACGGTTCAGTATCGCGCATCCTGGTTGCCGCCGAAGACAGGACCCGCATGGTTGAGGACCGTAAAAAACTGCTTGCCGCTGAGGAAAATCTGCGCCTTTCGTTGGAAGCTGCCGAACTTGGCCGCTTTGATATGGACCTGGTTAAGGGAACAATGTTTTGGGATGCCCGTTGCAGGGAACTTTTCGGTGTTGATCATCACGACGAGGTTACCTATGAAAATGATTTTTTACCAGGGTTGCACCCCGAGGATAAAGAGCGGGTAAGCAAGATAATTGAAGACGTTTTTGTAAAAGAACTTACTAATGGCGATTATGATGTAGAGTACCGCACAATTGGCGCAAATGATAAAAAAGTGCGCTGGGTAAGGGCAAAGGGTAAAGCATTTTTTGACGAAAAGGATAAGCCAATTCGCTTTATTGGCTCGGTATTGGAAATTACCGATAAAAAATCGGAAGAATTACGGCGCAACGATTTTTTTGCCATGGCCAGTCATGAGCTCAAAACCCCATTGACATCCATTAAATCATATATACAAATGCTTTTAAAGAAAGCAGCAAATGATGGGGACGATTTCCAGGCTGATGCACTTAATCGCGTAAATAAAAACGTTAACAGAATGACGTCACTAATCCAGGGTTTCCTCAACAACGCCAAAATACTGGAGGGGAAATTTGAGTTGCATTTCGAAAACGTTGATGTAAACGAAATGCTAAACGAGGCCCTGGTTGATGCACAACTGATGTCGCAGGCGCACCAGTTTAAGCTGGCTCCCCGCGAAAGTGTTATAATACGGGCCGATCGCGATAAATTAATCCAGGTGATGGAAAACCTGATAAGTAATGCGGTCAAGTACTCGCCTAAAAGCGGCGCAATAAATATTGGTTGCGATGTGACCAATAACGTTGCCGAAATTTATGTGGAGGACGAAGGCGTTGGCATCAGCGCGAAAGATCAGCAAAAACTGTTCGACCGCTTCTACCGCGTCCAAAACGAAAAGGTACAGCATATCTCGGGCTTCGGTATAGGCTTGTACCTGGTTTCAGAGATATTACGATACCATAACAGCAAGATTATGGTTGAAAGCGAAGAAGGAAAAGGATCGAGGTTTTATTTTCGCCTGCCGGTAGTTAAAGGTATTGTTTAACGGGTATTAATAAAAAAGCTGCTGATCCTGGTTGAATCAGCAGCTTTTTTGTTAAATAGCCCGGCAGGAGTGTCATATTAAACCGTTTCGGCTACCGGAACAACTGCCGCTACTTTTACCGGGGCAGTCATAACCTTTGTTTTATAAGGTTTATAATACTCTTCGTTAAATTGTTTTTTAGCATCATTATAACTGCTGACAGCGCCCAGCAGGTTCATAAAGCGGATGTAGTACCACGCCATATCCACCTGGTGCGGACGGAAACCACTGCGGGCGCTCTTCGGGAACAGGTGATGGTTATTATGCCATTCGCCGGCAACAAAGCCGGGCCACAACTGATTTACCGACATATCCTTTTTATTATAGTCAATGCCATCTCGTTGTTTGTCTTTTCCTTTTCCGTGCCCTTCAAAATTAAAGGTGCGCACGCCTATTGCCCAAAAACCAGCAGCACCAAATAAAGAACATGCCAGTGCATTACCCCCAATTAAATAAAACACCGCGTACCAGAACGACCAGTTAAGCACCCATGATAAAACTGCCCGGTACGGATTTACATAAGACCCATATTTTTGATACTGTGCAAAAGTATTACCCTTTACGCCTGTGTGAGCCATCAGCTTTTCCACGCGTTTATAATCGGCTTCGCTTAAATCTTTCGCTATGGGCTGGTGGTTTACATCGGCCAAAAAGCAATATAAAAAACCTGCCTGGGCGTTATAAGGATCGCCCGGCTCGTCGGATTTGGCATGGTGCACATGGTGCGATACCACGTAAATTTCCTCCGGAATAACGTTTATAGTAAGGTTTTGTGTAAAAAACCGCCAGAACTTATTCCGGAACTTATAGGCGCCATGGGTACAATAGCGGTGATGCCATACCGTACCATGCGTACCCATAATGATCATACTGTACAGGAAAGCTGCCAGCAAGGTCCACGGCGTCAGGAAATTAAAGAGAAACACGAAAAAAAATGGAACAAAACAAATCACTTTAAGCCAGCTGAAAAAAGGAAGCCAGTTTTTGCGTGATTTAAAAACATTTAACCTGCTAAAAAATTCGCTGATGATTTGCCCGTTGGTGGGTTTAATTAAACTCCCCTGTTCATCCTTCCATCCATATGAAGGGGGTTGCAGTACTTTATCTAAAAATGGCATTATTATATTGATTTATTAATTGGGGTTCTGTTTGATGACTACGGTGTCTGCCGTCCGGTTGTTTAAACCATTGTGCGGCAAAATATTTAGTGCCTGGCTCTTTTTGGGTTAAAAGCAATAATATATTTTAGTTCGTTGGTTAAAATCGTATGGCTATTCAGCAATTCTTCCTCTTTGCTTAAAGGTGAATGCATAGCGGATTTTACCGATTGAAATACTTGCAATAATATATCCGCAAACGCTTTACTTGCTACAGCCGGATAATAGTCTTTTTGGATTCGCACCCTGTCGGTTTCCGATACCAAACTCACTTCCCAGGTATCGTCGGCCTTAAAACCATGTTCTTTTGCCTCGTTCATCAAATCATACACATAGGTCATGGTTTGGACCTTTATTGCTGCTAAATCCATTATTATTTTAATTTTTCGTAAATTGAATGCTTATTGCCGACTATCCCGATGCAGGATGCTGCGTTTATTGAAACCCGGAAAGCTAATTGTTTGAACACCCCATCAGGGTTCAAAGCCATTTTAAAATCTTTTTTCATGCCTGCGCTGGTTATGCTTAAATATCACCGCATTATTATCCAGGCAATGTCTAAGAATTTAAATTGGGTTAGAGGAATTGTTAAAGGTAAGTAAAATTATTGAATACCTGTTGCTTTTATCAGCAAAAAAACGCACAACTCACCGCTATTTTTAAGGTAAAATACCTCAGGTGTGTTAGTATCTGTAGAACAGGCCTTTAGCATTTTCACTACTATATAAACCCAACTTCGGGAAATTTATTGCAGCTCAGCCGAACTTAATTTAAAATTAAGTGAAAAAATTTGCTTTTTATTTTCCTTTAGATAAAATAATCGTTAAATATTTTTATCAAAAGTAAAATTTATCGATATTTATGACTACCTTGTCGCCTTATTAAAAAATAATTTAATGCAAAAAGAAGGAACAGTAAAGTTTTTCAATGCCCAAAAGGGTTTTGGATTCATTTCACAGAACGACAACAGGAACGAAATTTTCGTTCACTCTACCGGCTTAATCGACACCATCCGTGAAAATGATAAAGTACAATTTGATGTAGAAGAAGGCAAAAAAGGCCTGAACGCAATAAATGTAAAAGTTATCAACTAATTAATTTTAGTTTTATCGTATAAGCACTTGTCCTTTTAGCGGCAGGTGCTTTTTATTTGTAATAGGAACAGACAGAGCCGAGAATCAAGAACCAAGAATCAAGACAGTATTATTAGCATATAAAATCCTGACAATTTATCCTGGCTCTTGATTCTTGATTCATGGCTCTCATTAAAAAGCAGCACATGGCTAAATCAAAATCAACATTCATGAAAAAAGAGCTCGAAAAGAAACGGGCTAAAAAGAAAGAGGAAAAAGCGTACCGTAAAGAAGAACGCTCCAAAAATGCAACTGGCAGCGACCTTGAAAGCATGATGGCTTATGTAAATGAGCACGGCGAAATCGTATCTACTCCACAGCCAAAATCAACTGGCAACCCCATCGAAGAATAATTCGATTTCGAACTAAACCCGGTGGTTTGAATTACTTATGTTTATTTAAAAAACGTAATTGCTAACCAAACCACCGTGTTATGAAAAAACTGCTAATCTCGTTGCCTTGTTTGGATTTTGTTGTTAGTGCAACAACTGTGTTTGCCTGAACTCCAAAAAAACCGCAATTCCATCGGCATCCGTGATATCAAATCCGATCAGAGATTATTGAAATAACTCGTTTATATTTACCGGCAGCAATACTTAAATATGACCGAGTATAAAAATTCACCCGACGGCTTTACAGCTGTACGCACACAATTGTTAAAAAAAATTATTCCGCTTATGGCAGTTGCGGTGGCAGCGGGTGTGTCCATTACTTACTTCACTAATAATGATCATTCTCAGGGTTTGCTTTTTTATTTGTTTTTGATACTGTTTTTTGTAGTTATATTGTGGTTTTCAATTACTAAATCTGTTAAAAGACAAAAAGAAATATATAACAGCAATCGCCTTATAGTTAAAGACGGCAGTATATCATTATACAAAAATCACTCCCCTAACGTTACCCTGGCCTTAGCCGAAATAACCCAAATTAGCCAGGACAAGCAAGGGAATTTACTAATAAAAGGCAAGGACGCCCGGCAGGTTATCGCTGTTTCGGCGCATCTTGAAAATTACGATCAGCTTAAAGATCAATTACAATCTTTCCACCCAATTGCGCATGCTGGTGCACCAAATCTGTTGAACCGATATCCGCTTTTTAATGCTTTAATACCAATCGCACTAATGGTGGCGGCATATGTTAGTCAAAATAAGATAATTGTTGGTGCAAGCGGGATAATTTTAATTGGTATTTTAATATGGAGTTTTTACAAAATCCGGACATCCTCACAAATTGACGCCAAAGTAAAACGCGCTGCATGGTGGCTTCTGGTTGTAATAGCCTCGTTGGTCGCCGTCATTTATGGCAAATTGATAGCCTGATAATCATTGTCCGGCGCTAAATGTCAAGTCAAAGCGAATTGATTTTCCGTTGCATAGCCTGTTTATCGGCTGGGTTTTTAGCCAATGAGAAAGCCATTTCGAAATTACGTTTCGCCAGCTCATCATCAATGCCCATGTAAAGCTCGCCCAGCAATGCGTAGTAAAATTGGTTATCGGTGAGGTTTAGTTTTTCGGCTTCAATTATCGCCTCCGCCTTTCCGTTGGCTTTCGAGAGCGCAAAAGTTCTGTTAAGCGCTGCAACGGACGAGTACGCTATCTGCAGCAAACGATTGTATAGTTGCAATATGTTTTCCCATTTTTCAACAGTATCCGCTTTTTGAGTATTCCAATAGGCAATACTTGCTTCAAGGTGATATTTAGATAGCCTGTCGCCGCTGGCAGCCCGTTTTAAAAAATAACCGCCCTGGCTAATCAGTTCGGCATTCCAGAGGCTGGTATCCTGTTCATCGTATAAAACCAATTCGTCTTTTTTGTTAAGCCTGGCTTCAAAACGTGATGAATGAAAACACATCAGTGCAAACAAAGCATTCACCTGTGGTTTATCGGTGCTTTTATTTTCAATCAGCATTTTACACAGGCGCATGGCCTCCAGGCAAAGCTCCTTGCGTAGTATCTGATTTTGGCTTACCGAATAATATCCTTCGCTAAACAGTAAATAAATGGTGGTTAATACCGTTTCCAGCCGCTCGTCAATTTCCTGATGATCTGGTATCTCTATTTTTATTTTCTCGTCTCTAAGCTTTTCTTTTGCCCGGTAAAGGCGTTTGTTAATGGTTTCTTTATTGGTGAGGAAGGCCTCTGCAATTTCATCGATACCAAAACCGCAAAGGATGCGAAGCGATAAACCTATTTGTGCTTCGGGCGGGATAACCGGGTTACAAATAGCAAACATCATCTGCAACTGACTATCCGTAATATTTTGTGCCGACAGATCGATTTCCGCCGGTTGAAAACTTTCATCAACCACATCAATAACTTCGGGTACAACTTTCGTTTCGAAAGTACTGTTGCGCTGTAAATGATTTTTTGCTTTGTTTTTGGCCACATTGTAAAGCCAGGCCGCAGGGTTTGGCGGAATGCCCTTATAAGCCCAGGTTTGCGATGCGGTCAAAAAAGTGTCGCTGGCAATATCCTCGGCTGTTTCCATCTGCTCAAACCCAAACCGTTTGCAAAGTACCGAAACTATTTTGCGGTATTCGGTCCTGAATAAATGCGGTATGAGTTCTTGCTCGTTCATGTTTTCTAAAGTCTTGAGTCTTTTCTAAGTCGAAAGTCCTAAGTCTTGAGTCTTAGGTCAGCCGCCGGCCAAATATGGGAGTCCGCGAAAATCAAAACTCCTGACTTTCGACTCAGGACTCAGGACTCAAGACTATTTCCTCGCAATACGGCGCACTTCCATGGTATTGCCTTCGCCCCCTAAAACAGGGCAGCCTTTCGCAAACTCGGCGGCTTCCTCGGCAGATTCGGCCCTTACAGTAATAAAACCGCCTATTGTCTCCTTAATTTCGCCGAACGGCCCGTTGGTTACCATTTTATTGTGATGTACCACCTTTGCATCGTCAAAAAGCAAACCGGTACCGCTTACAAATTTGTTTTGCGCTGCTATGCCGCCAATCCAGTCCATGGTAGCCTTCATCCAAATTTCCATTTGTTCAGGCGAAGCGATCTTGCTGCCATCCTCATGCCTCATAATTAATGCGTACTCGTCCATTTTGTTTAAGTTTAATTGTTAACTAATTTATGAATTATACCCCCATAACAAATGGCAGAAAACAAATTGGACAAACGAATAAAAAATAATTGCTTAAAGTTTATTGCCGTTTTGTTTAATATTGATGATCAAATCCCTCAAATTTTAATACATGGCGGAAACCGTATCTTCAGTATTCAGGCCACATTTAAAACGCAATGTTATCATTTCAAGTGTGATCATATGGCCGGTGATCCTTTTCCTTGCTTACAGCTATCTTAACGACGAGGCAGGCGTTAATGCTTCAAATATTGTTATTTGCTTAATCTGCATTTCGATATTTGGTTATTTATATTTCAGAGGGATAGTCTCCATGTTCCTGAAAATTACTGCTGCTCCCGAAGGGCTTATTTTTCATTATTTATTAACCGATAAAAAAATCGTGATTGATTATGCTGAAATAAAACATATTGAAAGCCTGATGAATATGAGTTGGAGGGCGAAGAGCAGGGGAATCATCCCTGCGACTGCTGAACGTGATGACTTAAGCGCAAATGGATTTACGCTAAAAATTTATTTGACCAGCGGTGAGACATTCACTTTTGATGACAGCAATTATACCAATTACGACGAACTGAAGGAATCTATCAGGAGGCATCGTTTTAATTTGCCTTAGCGATAAAACACACCCTATTTTAAACCAAAAGCGAACCAATAGCCAGCAACAATGCAACAGTCATCACCAAAAAGCCTATCTTAAGGAACGACCAGGTGCTAACCGCATGGCCTTCGCGGCGGAGGGCCACCAGCCACAATATAGTTGCCAGGGAGCCTGTGATGGAAAGATTGGGACCAAGATCCACTCCTATCAATATGGCGCTTTTTACGATTTCGGGTAAATGGGTCACCTGGATGGCATTTCCGGCGATCAATCCTACCGGCAGGTTATTGGCCAGGTTGCAGGCAGCAGCTACAACAAAACCGCTTCCCCATGTTGCGCCTGCGGTTGAATGCGCAGCGCTTTGATCCAACAGCCGACTTATTGAGTGAATGAGCCCTGTTTTATAAAGTGCTTCAACAATAATAAACAGCCCCGCCACTAGTGGTAGCACCGACCAGGTGACCCCTTTGATAACCAAGCGCGGATCTTTTCGTGCGCTGACAATTACGATGGCTGAGGTGAGTATACCGGTTATTGCAGTGGGCAGGCCCAACTGCTTATCCATAGCTGACGCAATCAATAAAACCACTGCGGTCCCCACTATACCAAACAAAGCCGTTTTACCACCCCGGGAAAGGGTTGGTAACTGAATATCGGTTTCGGTTGGCTGCTTTAAAGCTTTACGCTGCGTAAAATACAACATAAAATAAGTGGCGACTACAGCTACAACGGATGGCATAAAATATAAGCTGAGCCAATGCCATAGCGGCGGCATATGGCTGCCGTAGATAACCAGGTTAGCCGGGTTTGAGATGGGCAGCACAAAAGAGGCAGCATTGGCGATAAAGGCACAAATTAAAAGATACGGTAACGGATTTTTAACTTTAGCAGCCCTGACGGCTGCTGCTACCGCCGGAGTTAGCACCACTGCGGTTGCATCATTTGATAAAAACACGGTAACAATAACACCTACCAGGTAAATAAGCAAAAAAAGCCGGGTAGATGATCCTTTTGCCAACACCGTAGCATGCGCCGCCAGCCAGTCGAAAAGTTTTTCTTCCCGGGCTGTTTCGGCCAAAAGCATCATGCCGGTTAAAAAAAGGTATACATCTGTTCCTCTTGAAAGTCCCGTTAAGGCTTCTTTGGGAGATATTTGCTGCAAAACAATCAGCAGTACGGCACCCCCTATCGCCCAAACAGCCTCGGGTAATTTATAAGGACGGATGATAACGCCAGCTATCGCTAAAATTGAAATAACCCATATAAGCGTAAATGACATATTGTTCAGCAGTATTTTATTTATCCTGAAGCCCGCAAATTACACCAATTTTTCGCTTACTTATAACAACTAAAAACTTAGTTAAACGCTCTTTTATATGTTATAGTATCTCAAAAAAAATATAGTTCAAAAACACCCGATTATGCAGTTTTCGATAAAATAAGCCTGTTTTTTTGCCGTTCAGGTAACTCACATAAACCAAATAACACCATGAACAAATTCTTGATTTTGATCGCTGCATTTTTATTCAGCATCCAATTTTCAAATGCACAAACATCGGCGGGCAGCCAAACCGTGGGCTTTAATCTCGGCTTTGGATCAGCCAAATCAACTGAAACTCCCGGGCCCCAGCAAGCCGGTATCGGGTCAGCATTTATTGAACGCAACCACAGTTTCAATTTCGGTCCGGCATACAGTTATTTTATTGCAAACGACCTTGATATTGGTGCGGCGATTGACCTAATGTCGGTCACCGAGACAAACGAGCCCAATAATTTTGGTTACCCTTTAAAATACTATAATCATCAAGCGAGCGGAACGGTATACGCCCGCAAATATTTTCTGTTTAAAAACAAATTCGGTATCCGCACAGGTCCGTTCATCAGCTACGGGAAATCAACATACAACTACACCTATGACCCGGCCCAAAACTATAATGCTAATAACAGCACCTCGCGTAACCTGGATGTCGGACTTAAAGTCGAAATGGTATATTATACTTCAAAAAAACTCGGATTTGCCGCTACCCTTGCCAATCTGCAATATTCGCATGCCACATCACAGGGGTGGTATCAGTTAAATCAAAGTTCCGACCAGTTTTCGTTCTACTCCGGCACATCAGCCATCTATATATCCATGTTTTATACGTTTGGCGGTAAAGGATAAACATTTCATAACCTATTACAACTTAGCCTTCACAAACCTTCATTCCTTAAGGTGATATAATGTCGCCTTAAGGATTTTTTTCGTCCCGACGGTATTCGTTTTAGCAAAGATTTCGATTTAGCAGGCAAGTTTATTTGCTATAAGCAATTCAGGCGAATTGCTTCGCCTGAATGTGGAAGCAGGCGGATTGCCATATGGGACCCTGAGCCAAACTGCAAACAGGATGACATTCTTAACTTTAAGGAGCTTTAATTACCGTGTTTTACGCATTAATTTTTAAGGACGTATCGCTTTTAAAAAAATTTAAAAAAAACCGCAACTTAAAAATAACGATCACCGTATAAAAGTACTCATTGAGCGCCCTGCTCATCAATAATTTATCAAATCAAAAAGATCCCTGGCGCGAGGCCGGGGACCTTTTTATTGGTACGAATATAATATATAACTTTTAGATAATCAACAGGGTACAAAATAAAAAGCTTTTTAGTTAACAGTTAAATTAATAGTTAAGTATTTAGGTCTCAACCGCCGGGCAACAATCTCCGGCTTTTTTATTTACCTGGATTACACCGATATAGGATGATTTCACCGATTAGTCTAATGATTCTACTGATTAGTTTCATGATTGCACCGATTATCGAAAATCAGATATGATTGCGAAATGCCCACTACCTAACCAATGACTAATGACCTAATGACGCGAAGCAAATGACTCCTTGCACTAATTCACCAACTCAAAACTGGCTACGCCAGCGCTTCGGCTATTTCAAGGAAACCTTTTTCGCGGGCAACGTCGGCGGGTAGTTTGCCACCTTCCATGCGCACATTGGCGTCGGCCCCGTGTTCGAGCAGCAGGATGAGGAGATCAATATTTCCGTTTTGCGCAGCGGAGTGCAGCGCGGTTACGCCGGCCTGCTGTTTTACATTTACCTGTGCATTGTTTTCAATCAGCATCCGGGCAATCTGGGTATAATTTCCGGCAACCGCTGAATGAAGCGGATAAACCCCGAAACCATTGTTGGATGGCAGGTTAACATCAGCTCCTTTCAGTACCAGGTAACGCGCAATTTCGTACTGGCCAAAATAACAGGCAAGTCCAAGCGGCGTAAAACCATCCTCGGCGTAATAGTTTACAGCCTCAGGATGTTGATAAACCAAATGAGCCACCACATCAAACTTACCTGCAGCAGATGCCTCAAAAAGATTGATCTCGTCCAGGTATTTTAACAGCAGTGCAGTAACCGCAGGCTTTTTATAGTAACAGGAAAGCATCAGCGGCGAAACATGATGGCTGGTACGGGTTTTAGCTAATGCCGGATCGGCTGCCAGCAAGGCATCAAGCCCTTCCAGGTCGGCATTGGTAATACACAGTTCCAGTTTTTCTATGCTCATTTTTTATAAAAGTTATAAAAGTTGCAGGGGTGGTAATGGTTAAAATGGTATTATTTGAATGAGCGATTGGTTTTACAATCCTTCCAACTCTTTTTAACGCTTACAACATGTTCCAACTATCATCACCAATACTTTACACCAATTTAACACGTTATTCCCCAATATTACTAAAAAATTAAAATATCAAGGGGAATATTTGTTTAATCTATTAACTTTATATTTGTAAAATATCAGGGTTACATCAGGATGCCGGTAAAAGGAAATCAGTTCAAATCAAATAGTTTCAAGCCAGAAAATCAGCCACGCCAGCCCTCATCGAAAGTTGAGAAGGAGCGCCCGGTAAAGGAAAAGCAGGAGAGCCGGCGCAATTTTGGTTTGATGAACAGCCAGATCATTAAAATTACCGGCCTTTTTTCGCTCCTCCTGTCCGTATATTTTTTGGTTGCTTTTACGTCCTACCTCTTTACCTGGCAGGAAGATCAAAGCTATGTTTCGCCCGCAAACGGCGGCTGGAGCAACCTGTTTAAAACCACGCAGGAACTGATGCAAAACGGCGTAAAATCGCCCGTGGTGTTAAACTGGACGGGTAAATTAGGCGCCCTCCTGTCCAACCAGTTTATCTTTGAGTGGTTTGGCATAGCCTCCTTTTTGTTTGTATTCATCTTTTTTGTAATAGGTTACCGGCTGCTGTTCAGGGTTAGTTTATTTTCCATCGGTAAAACACTGGCCTACTCGTTTTTTGGTATTGTATTTATCTCGGTAGCTGTTGGTTTTATACACGCATTCATGGCTGATACACCGAATTATCTTGAAGGCGAATTTGGCTATTGGACCAACCGGCTGCTTGATGCGCAAATTGGCCAGACGGGCACAGGCGGTGTGCTGATATTTGCAGCTCTTACTCTTTTGGTTATTGCTTATAATATCGATTTTAAATTACCGAGACGCGGTGACCAAAAAGTTGCGCCGGAAACTGTTGACAAAATTGTGCCCGAACCGGTGGACCTTGTTGATGAAGAAATTTCATTACCTGTTGAATGGCCCGGACGCGCGAACAAGGTGAAAGATGCGCCCGAAAACATTGTTAAGTCCGAACCCCTAAAACAGCAACCGCTGGTACAAAACCCGGTTTTTCATGAACCGCTGGTGCTCACGCCCACACCCGATAGCGAAGGGATGGAACCGGAATTTGAGAATGACATACCACTGACGGTTGGCGTTTCGCGCCCTACACCGGTATTAAACATCGAGAAAAGCGATGATGATAAAGCTAAAAGCCTGGTTGAACAGTTCGGCAAATATGACCATACGCTGGAGCTGGCATCGTATAAATATCCGCCGCTTGATTTGCTGGAGAATTATGGATCGAATAAGATCAACGTAAATTCGGATGAACTGGCAGCCAACAAAAACAAGATTGTTGAAACGCTGAACCATTATAACATCGAGATTGATAAAATAAAAGCTACCATTGGGCCCACGGTAACTTTATATGAAATTATCCCCGCGCCGGGCGTACGTATCTCCAAAATAAAAAACCTGGAAGACGATATTGCCTTGAGTTTGGCTGCTTTAGGAATCCGTATTATAGCGCCGATGCCGGGTAAAGGTACTATCGGTATCGAGGTACCTAATCAAAACCCCGAAATGGTTTCGATGCGCTCGGTACTGGCAACTGAAAAATGGCGCGACAATACCATGGACCTGCCTATTGCATTGGGTAAAACCATCAGCAACGAGGTGTTTATAGCCGATTTGGCCAAAATGCCCCACTTGCTGGTTGCAGGCGCCACCGGACAGGGTAAATCGGTAGGTATTAACGCCATATTGGTATCATTGCTCTACAAAAAACACCCGGCCGAGCTGAAATTTGTTTTGGTGGATCCAAAAAAGGTGGAGCTAACGCTGTTCCGCAAAATAGAGCGCCATTTCCTGGCCAAATTGCCCGATGAGGCCGATGCCATCATTACAGATACCAAAAAGGTGGTTAATACACTAAATTCCCTGTGTATCGAAATGGATCAGCGCTATGATTTGTTAAAAGATGCCCAGGTGCGTAATCTGAAGGAATACAACGAAAAATTTGTTCACCGCAAGATCAGCGATCCTGAAAAGCACCGTTATCTGCCCTTTATAGTGCTGGTAATTGATGAGTTTGCCGATTTAATGATGACGGCCGGTAAAGAGGTGGAAATGCCTATAGCGCGTATTGCACAGCTGGCGCGTGCCGTAGGGATACACCTGGTGATAGCCACCCAAAGGCCATCGGTAAATATTATTACGGGTACCATTAAAGCTAACTTCCCCTCGCGACTGGCATTCAGGGTATTATCGAAGATCGATTCGCGTACCATATTAGATTCCGGGGGCGCCGATCAGCTGATTGGTCGTGGCGATATGCTGCTATCAACCGGCAGCGACCTGATACGCCTGCAATGCGCATTTGTGGATACACACGAGGTGGAACGTATATCCGACTTTATTGGCAATCAACGCGGCTATCCTTCGGCTATGCTGTTACCTGAATATGTGGGCGAAGGTGAAACCAGTAGCACCAAAGAATACGACCCGGATAATCGCGACCCGATGTTTGAAGAGGCAGCCCGCCTTATTGTGATGCATCAGCAGGGATCAACCTCGCTTATTCAGCGCAAAATGAAACTGGGCTATAACCGGGCCGGACGTATTATCGATCAGTTAGAGGCCGCCGGTATAGTTGGCCCGTTTGAGGGCAGCAAGGCCCGTGACGTATTGTACCCGGATGAATACAGCCTGGAGCGGCATTTGGAAACGTTGCAAAAACAAAACAACAATTAAACTATCGTCTGAACCATGATTCTAAAGATTTTAGGATCGGCATGATTTTTTGAAACAAAAAACAATATTTACTATTATTCAATCAAACAATATTCAACCATGTATTATGGTTCGGTACAAATAATGAACTAATGAAAAAAATAATCATATTTTCCATATTAACCTTTATCAGCTCTTATACTTTTGCTCAAAAAGACCTTGCAGCAAAAGCCATCTTAAACAAATTAAGCGAGAAATATAAGTTATACGACGTTGTAAAAACCGATTTCGACTTTACATTAGATAACCCGCAGGCCGGCGTTAAAGAAACCCAAAGCGGCACCCTGCTGGCGCGGCCAAAAGCCAACAAATTTGTTGTTACTATATTTAGCCCAGGCCAGTCTTCGAAGCAGGAAATTGCACAGCAGATTATCAGCGATGGTAAAACCCAGTGGACCTACCTGAAAAAAGATAACGAGGTGCAGGTAAACAATACCGATAATAGTGGCAGCGGACTAAACCCTGCGCAGGTATTTACCATTTACGAACACGGCTTTAAATACATTTACAATGGCGATGTGAAGATAAAGGGCCGCACCTACCAGGAGATTGACCTTACACCGGAGGATATTAACAAGCCCTATTTTAAAGTGCGTTTGGAGATTGACAAAGTAAAAAAACAGATTTACAGTGCGCTCGTTTTCGATAAAAACGGCAACCGGTACACTTATGCCCTGCGCAGTTTTGTGCCCAACATACAAGTACCCGATAATACTTTCAGCTTCGATGTGAAAATGCACAAGGGCGTTGAAGTAGTTGACCTTCGCTAATGTTTAATCAAAAAGCGTTTTTGTACAGATGGTTTGCGGATAAACAGGGTTCGGCATAATCGATAATGCCGGCGTTTTTCAATTCATCAGCTTTTCCTTAACCGGCAGGTAATCAACAGTGGCGGGTACATCCATTACGAAATATTTTTTGCTAAGAGTTTCGGAGAGGCAGCCCATCTGCTCAAAAACAGAACGGATTGAATTAATTTCATGTACGTTATCCATCAGGATGACACGCAGGGTTGAGTTCCCTGAATATTCAACCGTTTTACGATAGGTTAGCATTTCTTCTTTTTTGCTGTATTCAGCCCATACCACATCGCCCGATGCTACGTTAGAAACATAAAAGGGAATATTCCCCAGCCTGTAATAGTTGTATTCTTTATTTGCGACGGTTGCCCATATGGTTTCCACGGTTTCCTCGTCGAGTATTTCACTGTAAAAACGAAAAAGTATCTTAACTAGATTGTCGGCCGACATGGGCAAAAACGAAATTGTGAACTGGTAAACTGTTGAAATACAAATTTATAATAAAATTTCTCAATCTTGTTATCTCGAACGATAGTGAGAGAACTTATGCGCCAGTACATAACAGCTATGCAGATCGAAAATGCATGGCTGAAACGCCTAGTTGTATAAGTTCCCTCCCTACGGTCGGGATGACATGCGAGTGGGGGTTAGCCCCAAAAAATGTCATCTCGAACGAAGTGAGAGAACTTAAGCGCCGTTCATAACAGCTATGCAGATCGAAAATGCAGGGCTGAAACGCTTGGAGCAGAAGTTCCATCCCTGCGGTCGGGATGACATAGCGGGGAGGAAATTCTTGTCTATTATACCCTTATGTAAATTTTATTCTTATCCAATATCTTACCAAACACCCAGCAAACCAGCATATAACTGATTGCAAACAGCAGCGATCCAACAGGCCCCGGCGCTATGGCCTGAAAGACCGACCCGTTTACCCATTCGGTGAAACCAAGTTTACCAATGGTAATCCAGCCCAGTACTGTTACCAGTAGTTCGGAGAAAAGGTAAATGGGCAGCGGGTTTTTGCCCACCGTTGTAAAGAAAGATGTCCAGTTACCTTTGTTAAACGATATAATTTCCACAATATAAATTAAGGCTGATATCAGCACCATATCAATGCCAACGGTTAATAATACAAATGGGCTTGTCCACAGTTTTTTAGAGATAGGGAAAGTCATGTTCCAGCAAAGCGCGATGAAGATAAACAGGAAGCCGAACAATAATAATTTCGAGATAGTTTCATACCCTTTGCCTTTTTCCTGGATATATTTACCGGCATAGTAGCCACAGATAACGTTTACAATGGCTGGTAACGTGCTCAATATTCCTTCGGGATCAAATGCCACTCCTTCGCCGTGGTACAGGTGCGCATCGCCTAAAATAGCTTTATCCAGGTAAGTCCCGGCGTTGGTAAGCATTCCGTACGGATCGGCATGATCGCCAAAGATCAGTAGTAAAAACCAGTAGCCAAACAGCAACAGCAGGCTGATGACGATAATAGCGCCCTTCGATTTGACAAAATAAATCAGCAGCGAAGCAAACAGGTAACAAAGCGCAATACGCTGCAACACACCAAAAATGCGGGTTTGGCTGATAGGGAGTAAGTGCCAACCTGTTTTATCGTGGCCAACAAATGGGAACCAATACATCAGGTAGCCCAGCAAAAATATAATCACCGCTCTTTTTAAGATCTTGAAAAACACCGTTCCCGAACTTAAACTGGCAAATTTTTTCATGGAAAAACTCATGGCATTGCCTACAGCGAACAAAAAGGATGGGAAGACCAGGTCCGTAGGTGTAAAACCGAACCATTTGGCATGTTCGAGCGGTGCGAATGATACCGGCCCGCCGCCGTTGTTAACAATGATCATAAAAACAATCGTCATTCCGCGAAAAACATCCAGCGAAAGAAACCGGTTAGGGCTTTGCTCCATAGTTCAATAAAAAGGTTTAAAATAAGTTAGGAAATATGGGACAATATAAGAAATATTGGAACTAATGCATAGTTTTTAAAATATTTTAAGAAGTAGCGTTGAGTCGGAAAGTCGGGAAAGTCCGAAAGAGCCATTTCGTGAACTTTACAAATCCTTGTAAAAGGCGTCCGAACGTCAGCGCCTCCGGACTTTCTGTCTTTCGGTCTTTCGGACTCTCCGACTTTCGGACTAATTCCTTATTTTTGACCATCAATGCTTACCATTACTACCCATACGCTCGAAAAACTGGAAACACTGTTGCGCACCAGCGGTTATAAAGTGCGGTACGAAAAAGGCAACTTTAAAACTAATGCCTGCCTGCTGCAAAACAGCAAAATGGTGGTAGTTAACAAGTTTGCCGGCCTGGAAAGCAAAATATTGGCCATTGCGGAACTGGCGCGAACCCTCGAAATGGATTATGAGTTGCTCGATGAAAAACAGGCCGCTTTTTTGCATCAGCAACTCATAATCCATTTCGAGGGTTCGCGCCAGTTCCGCAATG